>Ga0100403_1000901_pt1 | contig 28805 bp, 29 predicted proteins | sample CryGeymet201501t_FD_83663 | JGI IMG/M metagenome (GOLD analysis project Ga0100403, IMG submission 83663) | Groundwater microbial communities from Crystal Geyser aquifers in Utah, USA - Crystal Geyser metaG 2015-01t | ecosystem: Environmental > Aquatic > Deep subsurface > Groundwater | place... | reverse complement strand
TTCGACAGACTCAATGGCCTTTCTAATCTTTTGATCAACCAATTCTAAGGGGTCCTCTTCGCTTTCTGAATTGGTCATAAACCTCACTTTTGAAAGCATTGATCGTGTTATGTCACTCAAAAGAGATCGCCCCGGACCACTCCCAAAAAAGTAATCAATTTTTTTTAGATCTTCACGACTAACACCAGACATGAGGTACTCACTCTCTAACCCATCCAGAACGACATTTCCCTCTTTGGATTTGGCAAACCAAAGCGCCGTTGAAGGAAAGATCACTTTCACATGATCAGCAAGCTTTTTAAGATTAGGGCAAAATAGCTTTGCATTTGTAAGCTCCTTGTACCACTCCTCGTGAATTCGGTTCTCATTTTGCTGTTGAACGTGTGATCGCTCCGTACCAAGTAAGGTAAAGGGATATTTTTCGTAAATTTTTTCTAGTCTATCAAGGGCAGCTCTCGCTTGGCCCAAGGCAGATGAGTGTTTTTTGAAAAATTTCTGCAATTTGGATTTGGCGGTTATACAATCTCTCTTCCAGGAGAGCTTTAGGATTTCATCGAGCTCTTTGTAGTGAGAGTTATTGAGATAAGCTGGATGCGCCCACCCGACGATATGGATTGAGCGATTTCCCATATTAAGACTGGTCGTCATTGAATCGTGGTGGTGGGCTTTGCAGGTCTCCATTGCGCGCGCTGAATGTGAGATAAGGAGGGCGCAGAGGTAAATTCTTAGGATCTTCAATTCTAAACCTTCCCAGGCTATTGGCAGCCATCAAAGCCATTTCGCTAAATTAATCGGCTCAGTCCTTCGACTTTGAGGCCCAGAGTCTTCTTTAAGGCAATCAATCTGTGGCTAGAAAGTGCTCTACTCTATAATAGCTACAAGCCCCTCTTTAAAGTCACGTGCCTTCGTGTGACTCTTTTCCAAAGAGTACAATTTCCGTGCCTTTAGATTTTAGATGCCTCGAATCTGTTACCCATTTGGTATCCAAGGCAATTTAACTTATTTTCTCTTTTAAAATAGATATTTGATATCACTGGTGACCACGGCAGGGATTGAACCTGCGACCTACAGTTTAGGAAACTGTCGCTCTATCCAACTGAGCTACGTGGTCACTTCACCTAAGGCTCTTTTAGAATCAATACTTTAAGTCTCTAAAATCTCCTATAAGATCCTTTTCAAATCAATAGATTTGGACCATTTGGGGCGATTTTTGGGGGATTGAATTCCAGAAGGTCTCACTATTGCCGGTTAAAGATCAGTTTTGTTCCAGATTGATCTAGGACAAAATCCCCATTTTTTTGAAATCGTATTTTTGCACCTACCAATGGGACGTAGAAGGTCTTTTTCCCAAGTGCCATTAAACGAGAAGTAGGCTGTCCATTTGGCGTAAGGGCGAGTTTTCCATTTTTCATTTCAATCTTGACCGTCATCTGAGCCTTTTTGTTTATATAGTTTCCTTCAAATGTGACGAGCTTTTCTGCAGGCAAAGAGATATAGCTTGGGATCTCGCAACTTGCCCCCACGGCTTTGGAAAAAAGGCAAGCAGGTAATGTCTCTGTGTTTGAAAGGGCTACTAATACCAGGTCTCGGGTGCGATCCACAAAGACAACTGAAGTAAACCCACCAGTCCCTCCAGAATGAGTTAGGATCTGGAAGCCGCCTTTCTCAGCTATTCCCCATCCTAAGCCAATATGAAGTTCTTGTCCCCATGGAAATCTTTTGGTTGTGATGAGATCAATAACCTTTTGGTCGAACTCAGTTTTAGCGTTTAAAAAGTATTCCCCATATTTTAAAAGGTCCTCGGTACTGGACTTCACAGCTCCAGCGGCCTCCATTACGGCCAAATTCCAGTAAGGAACGGGCTCATGAAAGCTATTGTGTCCTACGCTTAAAAAGGAGCTGTTTAGATCACTTAAATTTAGCGAGGAACTTTCCATATTGATGGGCAAAAAGACTTCTTTTTTTAAGTACTGGGCAACTGACATGTGATTTAGCTTTTCAGCCAAAACCAGACCAAGCAGACCTACCCCAACATTGGAGTAATCTGGAGTTTCTTTCTTTTTTTCTGGGCGCTTATAAGTCTTTAAATATTCTAGAAGGAGATTTTCATCATAGTCTTTATACGGATCATCCCAGTCTTTAGGGGCGAAGTTGGTTGGAAGTCTTGGAAGTCCACTTGTATGAGTGGTTAGTTCTAAAAGAGTGATTTTCCCAGCATCGAGGCCATTGAGTTCATTCCAAATAGTGCCAATTTGTGTTTCCAACGAAACTTTGCGTCGAGTCACTTCATTGGCCAGAGCGAGTGCCGTCATCGTTTTTGCAACGGATCCGATTTCAAAGACGGAGTCTTTAGAGAGCTGCCGTTGAGATTCGTTTCCAGAAGTCCCCTTAAAAATATAAGTTTTCTGACCCTTGTAGGAGATTCCGACGACCACTCCCACCTGAGTGTCATTCTTGAAGTTCTGAGTGAGGGCCTCATCGATAGACGCCTTCCAACTTTCGAGTTCATTGGCATGAGAGGTCCAGGTCGAAAGGGATAAGAGGCAAATAAGGCTAACTAAGAGTGTTTTCATTTGATCTCCCCGGTTCTTGATTTTCGCTTATACACTTGGCCTAGGACGGGGTCATCTTGGAGGCAAAGCAACGGCCCCCCATGTGAAAATTTCAATTTAGAACTTCAAAGTAGCCACAAGTGGCTATAAGTTGCCTTTGTGATGTGGCGTCAGACCTTAGTCACCCGATGAGGTGTATATGGAAGACGTGTCGAGCCGGAAAGTGAGAAGGGAATTTCCCACTTAGAAGGGGTTTATGATGATATCTGAGCAAGATAAAAAAATTTTAAAAGACCTTGAAGAGTCGTTGTGGAAAAGTGAGACGAGGTTTGATTTAGTTCATCAAGAAAGAATTTTTGCTCCTGATTTTTTTAAATTTGGTCGGTCTGGGAGAAGATACACTCGAGACCAAATGGTCAGAGGTGAGCAACTGCCAATCAAAGCTAAATTACCGCTACAGGAGTTTAAAATTCACCCCCTTGATTCAAAAAACGTTTTGATTACTTATATCAGCGAAGTGCAGTATGAGGAACTTGAACGAGCTAATAGGTGCTCCGTATGGTCTTTGACACCAAATGGGTGGCAGCTGAGATTTCATCAGGGAACTCCGATTCTATAGAACGTCGGGTGATTTAAAGAATTCCTCTTGTCATATCCTCCGAGCTTTTATTCAATAGAGCGAACGAAGGAGGACTTCATGCGATTGATTATTTTGAGCCTTATTGTGTTCCCAGCTATGTCCTTTGCTGATTCAAACGAGGATCTTTCAAAGACTCTCAACGACGCCAAGATGGTTCCAGTTGTTCGAGATGGGAAGATCATAGGGCATTCTCCAATTAAAATGAAGAAAAACGGGAAAATGCAGAAACTCGGATTTAAAAAAATGGACATCGTTAAAAGCGTCAATGGCGAGGAAGCTGATAGTCCTGCAAAAGCCATGGAGCTTTATAATAAGCAAAGAGCTGGACAGGCTGGCACGGCGACTGTCATTCGTGACGGAAAAGAACAGACCATCGTTTTGCCAGAAAAGGCCGAATAGTTGGCTCACTGGCAAATGTCGACAATGAATATTTATTTTAGCCAAATTATTGTCGGCATATTTATTTTCAATAGTTTAGGTTGTGGTCATTCGCCCATTCGCGATGACCGACCTACCGCAAGCTCTGGAGTCACCTACGACCAAACCGATCAGCAACAAAGTTTCGGTTTCTTTGAAAAAGATGACGAATATTACTTTGCCGAAGTGGAAGTAAGAAAAAATGGAAATTTATGCCGGTTCTTTGTGGGCTATAAAAACGGAGATTTAGAGTATTCTTTTCCCTCCGACCGTTTGAAAGACCTGAGCAAGGTTTATTTCAAGAACCTGAGCGTTGAAGAAAAGAAGTCGAGGACTTTGAAGGCGGTTGCTAAATTTGAAAAAGAAAAGCGGATCTGCACTCCTGAGATAGCAAAACGTCAAATGACCGTGGCCGAAATGATGGAGAGCGGTATTTATCTAACCTTCTTTCTCCCAATCGCTCTTATTTCTGCCGTAACCTTTGGAGCCGAAGTCACTGTTAATGCGATTAAGGATGAATTCTTAAAAAGTAGGATGAAGGATATTCGACTTGGCATGAGCCAGAGTGAGCTGGAAAATCTCCTAAAGCGTCCACTGACAAAGGTAAAACTTAAAAAATATGACTACTACTTTGTGGATGGGCAGCACACCCGATTAGCTCTTTACTTTGAGGACAATCAGCTCAATGCCTTTGTTCGTGGATACAAATATAAAACTCAGCATGAAGGCCAAGCTGATAAATAAGGAAACCTGATAGCGCCAGGTGGGGCGAATTTGGGGCGAGACACGAAAGAAACCCAAAGAACTCACAGGAATTATAAGACCAAATAGAAAGACCGATTGTTGGACCTAAGAGCTTGTTAATTTTAATAAACTCTGAAAATCAGACGCCTTTTTACAGGCGAAATGCGGGAGTTCAAGCTAGTTTAGGAAACTGTCGCTCTATCCAACTGAGCTACGTGGTCACTTGACTTAAAACCTTATCAGAATTGAATAAAATCTCAATTAAATATTTTGGAGCTTCTGTTCACTCCATGGGTGAAAGAATGAATTGAGGAAAGCAAAGGTGCTACTTGCCTCTGACCTCTTTGATGCGACTCTCAACAATCTTTAGATCTTCTTGAAGAGCTTTGATCATGACGTCGATTTTTTCTCTTTCATCGCCGCAGGCATCTCGGTCCATTCCCGTTAGGTAGGACTCCACTGTGTCTACGGCCTCCGAGTATCCTTTTTGAATCGGCTCTCCCTCATTGAGGAGATCTTTTGCTGGAGTCTTATCAGATCGCATTTTGAAAATTTCAAATCGTCTATTCAGTTTTGCAAAGCAATCTTCCGATGCTTCGACGTAGTAATCACAAATTTCATCGGTAGCGCGACTATCAATCGACTCTTTAGACTCGCAAGACGCTAAAACTTGCGCCGTACTCATGGTGGACCAAAAAATTGCAACAAACAAACCTGCTAATCTAATTTTCGTTGTTGTGAGCTTCACTTTTATCCTCTTTTCTAAAACTCTAGCAGTGACCGTCATAAAAAATCTAAAGAACTATTTTAAAAACCTAACTTATCGAAGGGATTCCGACTGGTAAGGCTTCGGGGCGGGCCTCTTTGAGCCGGATCCATTCGGTCGGAACAAGTTCCTCCAAAATCCTACATTTCCCTCTCGAATTTTCTTAACCTTTTCCTCTTGCTGACGTCGAGCGGCGACTTTTGTTGAGCCTGTTGAGCATTGCACCACATGCCAGTGATCGGCTGTCGCACGGTAGTATCCTTTTCTGTGCCATTGCCCACAAAGTCCATATCTTTTTAGCGCCTGAATTTTTGAGCGCGGGGTCGATCTTGACAAATCCATGGCCTGGCAGGTTTTGTGTTTAGACCTTTTCGCTCCATATTTTGCTCCCCCAGGTCGGCAGGCTTGAGTCACTCTCAGTCCTAACTCGGAGGCGGCCTTTCTAAAGACTTGTGGGGTCGAATAGCCGTTCATAGACCATGTGACCGCCCACGCGGTGAGAGGGACTAAAACAAGAACGATGAATATTTTGAAGCGATTCGATTTTACTATTTCTTTCATTGTTTCAGAACAGAGCAAGCTTTATGCCGGGATATCGCCTGATATTTTTGATTTCAGGGCTTTTTGCTGTGGTCATCTCAGACATCAATCTCAAGAACAGACACCTGTCAAAAAATATGACAGAGGTCTCATTTTTAGATAGAGGGGTGGTCCTTTTGAATGAACTTTATCTATTTCCTTGGTTGGCAGGAGGAGCCCCAATGCGCCGGACTGAGACTTCTTTTGCCTCTCGAACTGGCCTTTGATTTGAGAAAAAGACTTTGGGATTTCAAATTAGGTGGTGCTTAAGCTGATGAATCCAAAGTACTAGAAGCGAAAGATAAGGTTCAAGCCAGAAACTCAGATTCTAAGAAGTCCTGCTCTCCTCGTCGATCTGATCAATGACTTCATTTGTGTTAGGGGCTCTATTTCCAGATAGGTTATTTCAGCCGAAGAAGACGGCTCTTGAATTTTTTTTTCGATTGTTAAGTCTAAAGACATTCCCAAAAGTCAGATTTAATTTCGGATCCGTCTCAGCTCCTTTGTAGATGATCTTGGCCTTCTTTTAAAAGGATTAAGGTCGGGCACTGCTCTTGCTTCTTCACCTTCCAGTACAAATCGATCGTCTTAAAAATGATGACCCTTTACATGGAAAAGTGAGGATTCTATATGAAATGGATTTGGCTCTTCGTTGCCCTGGCAACATTAGGCTCTATTGGTCAGGCCGCGACCACAAAAGTGATTGCCGATGGTTTTCCCCAAGTGATGAACTCTCAGCGAGAAGGTGTTCATTGGCAAGACAACCTTTCAGTTGTGATTCTTAACGAAGACAATTTACCGGTGGAGAGAGCTTCATTGGTGGTGGACGGAAAAGAACTGCTCTCTGACAACCAGGGGCGAATCTCAGTTCCTACAGCTCCAAAGTCGGACTGGCTCGTTGTGAAGAAGCCAGGCTTCCAGAAAGTCTATGTGGCTCCTCAGGAGTCCAACCTCATTACAGTCAAAATCAGTCTCCAAGAAATCAATGCGGTCTATGTTTCGACTGGATTTGCTAGAAATCTTAATGGTTCAAAAATGAGTACGGTTCTGGAATTGATGGAAGAGACACAGCTGAATGCCATCGTCATTGATGTGAAAGATGATGAGGGGCGAGTTTCTTCAGGACTAGAGGGCCTGGTCAGTGAACTTAAATCCCGAGGGGTATACACCATTGCTCGGGTTGTGACATTTAAGGACAATCGAGCCCCCAGAAAAAATTCGAACCTTGGAATCCAAAGGTCGAATGGAAAGCTTTGGGCAGACCGAAACAATGTGACTTATCTCAATCCGATGAATTCAAAGGCTCATGACTATGTCATCAGTGTTGCAAACAGTGCCGTCGATATGGGGTTTGACGAGATTCAGTTTGATTATGTTCGATTTCCAACGGATGGGGCTCTCGGTCAAATATCTTGGGGAGTGGAGCTGAATTCAGATGTTCGCAGTCAGGCCATCGCGAGCTTCCTTAAAAAAGCCAGAGCGGCACTTGGAAAGCGCGGAGCCTATGTATCGGCGGATGTTTTTGGGATCACCGGTCATGACAAAAATGACAGCGGAATCGGGCAACACTTAGAGACCATAGTGCCTCATATCGATTATGCTTCCCCCATGGTCTATCCTTCTGGCTATGCCTCTGGGACCTTTGGAATTAAAAGCCCCGCTAAGAATCCGTATGACATTGTGAAAAAGTCTTTAGACCTCTATACGTCGAGGGCTTTAGTCGCCAATCCCGATTTGATCATTCGCCCTTGGTTGCAAGCATTTAGAGACTATTCAAAAGACAAACAGAGATACGGCGATAAAGAGATCAAAGATCAGATCAAGGCCGCCATGGATTCTGGCAGTCTTGGATTTCTTCTTTGGAACGCTTCGAGCAACTACACCTATGCTGGGCTTAAGCGCCACAGAATGAGGAAGCCATAACATGAAAAGCACAATTCTTTTTATTCTCTCTTTGAGCCTATCCGGTCCCGCCATGGCCGATGCCCTGGCTCCCAACGAAATGGGCAAGATCATGATCCTTGAATACCATCAAATCGGCCCAAAAGAAGGGGAGTGGCGCAGAACTCCTGAGAATTTTAAGCAGGATCTTAAAGACCTCTATGACCAAGGCTATCGCCTTGTAAATCTAAATCAAGTGCTCGACGGAGAGATCGATCTTCCGGCTGGAACCACCCCCGTTGTCATGACTTTTGATGACGGATCCAGTGGTCATTTTAGAAAAAAGGATGGGAAGTGGGATCCGGAATCTGCGGTAGGGATGATATTAGATTTTAATAAAAATCATCCAGAGATGGGCGTAGGTGGAACCTTTTATATTAATGCCTTGTCCTCGAAAAGCCTAACGAACCCGGATGGATCTTCGGTCCTAGCGGACTTGGTCAAAGATGGATTTGAAATAGGCAATCACACCTGGTCTCATCCAAAGCTTAAGAAACTCAGCCAAAAAGAAGTTGCTATGGAATACGGCAAGCTTCAAGATTTTGTACAAAAGCATGTGCCGGGCTACAAGATACGGACGACCGCTCTTCCGTTTGGAATCTATCCAAAAGAGGTGAGTTGGGCCGCTCAAGGTGAGTGGACCTCACCTTCTGGAAAGCGGGTGAGTTATTCTCACGATGGTCTGCTTGAAGTGGGAGCCGGTCCCGCTCCATCCCCATTCAGCGAGTCCTTCGATCCGATGCACATCCCTCGAATCCAAGCACGCACCAGTGAGCTTCAGAAGTTTTATAGCTACTTTCAGAAAAATCCCGATCTTAGATACGTGAGTGACGGAAATCCCGCAGTGGTTGCAAAACCCAAATAAAAGAGATTCTTTTTGCGAGAGGTCCACTGACCTCTCGCCCAACCCATCGCATTTCTTTAAAAATAATGGCAATTCCAAAAAATAATCTTCTTTTCTCTTTCCTTTTTGAGCTTCCTCCCTCAAGCGTGACGCGCTTTTAAGGCCTTCAGGCCTTAAAATGAGGGCGAAGGCATGGAGCCTGAGAGCTCAAAAAGGAAAGAGAAAAGAAGATTATTTTTTGAAATTGGTCTTATTTCTTTTTCGTCTCAGGGCCCTTAGGCGTTTCGATAAACGCCGGGGCCTCAATGAAGTTATAGAATTTCTTCTCTTCAAAATCCCAGCCCAAATGACTCTGATAAAAATAGGCTTGAAGAAGAACACCCTTGGCCAGTCGATCCACAATCATATCGCGATACTTTGAAGAGCTCTTCTCAAGATTTTTTCGATCATTCTTTTTATCTATTTTTAAAAGAGGTTCGATGGACTTCTGCGAGTCTCTAGAGAGCTCTTTCACCAGGTCCAAAAGATCCTTGCCCTTCGCTTTCTTTTTGTAAGAGGACCACTGTCCCAAAGCCTTTTTATAAACTGCTTCCTGAAGTCCAAATCTTTTTTGCAGAAAAAGCTCATCCACAACAGTTTCTTCAAAGTGGTGATGAATTCCTTTTTGACCAGTCAATTGTCCATCATAATTTTCGGACACATGAAGCGGCATGGCCAAATCCCCAATGTAATGGCCAGTAGCCCCGGCCACCACCAACCACTCGGCTTGAAGTTCTTTTCGCTGATCTGAGGTGAGCTCGGTGTTCTTAAGTTTCTTGGTCAGCTCTCCAAGCTTTGCATCTAACTCGCGGATCCGCCACCAGGCCCGTCCATACTTCTCCGGAAGGTCTTTAAATTTTTCATCAAACTCCACTCGCTCAAGCTTAAAAGGGCTTGGCTGATCCTTCATGACGGCCGGTCCAATTTGTTTGTCGAAGAGTTCCAAGTCCATAAAGTGATTAAAAGACTCTTTTTTATAGGTGGCCGGTCGCTTCCAAATGATATCGGGGACATTGCAATAGTAGCCAAGATCAAAGCTGTGAGCCTTTAAAAAGAAAGGCTCTTCAGAGGTTTTCTGATCTTGAGAAGCCAAATAGGCCGCACTTTGACAAATCAGAGAGTGACCTCTGCGCCCCCAGGCGTGGGCTTGTAGATTAAAGGTGAGAAGCTCGGCCAATATAAGAATACAAATAAAATTTCGCATAGGACTTTCTATTCACTTTGAATTGGGAATTCAATCAAAAGCCCTCAGCGAGAGATGGAATCTGACAGGATCTTTACTCAAATTCGGGAAGAGGTCCTGAAGGAGGCTTTAATTCAACGAAGCGTCAAAGTTGGGGGCCCCGAGTTGTCGTATTATACCGGTCCCGAAAAATTATTTTCTCTTCCCTTTTCTTTTTTGAGCTTCCTCCCTCAAGCGTGACGCGCTTTTAAGGCCTTTAGGCCTTAAAATGAGGGTGAAGGCATGGAGCCTGCGAGCTCAAAAAAGAAAAGGGAAGAGAAAATAATTTTTCGGAACTGGTATTCTTAAGCGTTCTGGCGGCTTCTCCAATCAAGAAACTCATCGTAAGTGCCATCATAAGTGGTCAGGGAATTTCTGTCTAAGGTGAACACTCGGTTGGTTAAAGCTCTTAAAAAATAGCGATCATGGCTGACCATCATTATGGTTCCTTCGAAAGACTTTAGGGCCTCCATGAGCATCTCTCGGGAAGAAATATCGAGATGGTTTGTGGGCTCATCCAAAACCAAGAAATTGATAGGCTTTGATAAGATCTTAGCCAGCACCACTCGGGACTTCTCTCCTCCGGAGAGAACTTTAATTTTCTTGTCCACATCATCTCCAGAAAACAACAGAGATCCAAGCAGGTTTCTGATCACACCGAGGTTGGCGGTTGGAATATGGCTTTGAAGCTCTTCTAAGATGGTCAGTTCGGGGTTAAGGGTGTCCAGCGAATTTTGGGAGAAGTATCCCACCTCAATGCTTGGTCCCACACGACAAGTGCCAGAGGTCGGCTCGGTGTGACCGACCGCAATCTTCATAAAAGTGGATTTGCCGGCTCCGTTCACTCCAACAACAGCCACTCGGTCTAAACGCTTGACTCTTGCTGTCGCCTCTTTAAAGACCGGGATTTCGCGACCGGTTTCGGTTTTCCAAATCTTTGTGAGGTTCTCGACCACAAGAACTTCGTCTCCTCCGCGAGGCACCTCTTGCCATTGAAACTGAACCGCTCGCTCTTCTTTTGGAATTTCAATGATATCAATTTTGTCGATCTTTTTCACTCGAGATTGAACCTGAGCTGCATGAGAAGCTCTGGCCGCAAATCTCGCGATAAATTCCTTTTCCTTTGCAAGCATCTCCTCTTGCCGCTTTGCTGAAGCGATCAATTGTTTGCTTCGAATTTCTCTTTCACTCAAATAAAAATCATAGTTTCCGCCGTAGGTGTGGATTCCTTGGGCAAAGACTTCAACAATTTGATGGACCACTTTATTCATGAACTCTCTATCGTGACTGGTCATCAAAAGAGATCCTTTGAAGTTTTTAAGCCATCCTTCAAGCCACATAATGGATTCGATATCCAAGTGATTGGTCGGCTCATCCATTAACAAAAGATCTGGATTGATCAGAAGAATTTTAGCCAGTGCGATTCGCATTTTCCATCCACCGCTAAAGGACTCTACGGGTCGGCTTTGATCTTCTGGAGCGAAGCCCAGTCCGGTAAGAATCTCCTCCGCCTGGGCCTCTAGAGCGTAGCCACCACTGGCTTCGAACTCGGCTTGAAGTTCGCCATACTTTTCAAGAACGGCCATCATTTGATCTTCGTCCATGGGCTCAGCCAATTGAGCTTCAATCTTTGAGATTTCTTTTTGCAGTTCACCAATTCTTTCAGATGCGCTCTTTACCTCCTGAAGAACCGTCTTTCCAGACATCTCTTCTAGGTTTTGGGAGAAGTAGCCAATCTTGAGTCGATCAGGCTTGTTGACGGTGCCTTCCTCAACGGATTCCGATCCGGTGAGGATGCGAAAGAGGGTGGTTTTGCCGGACCCATTTTGGCCGACAAGGCCAATCTTTTCGCCGGGGTTGATCTGAAAGGAGCCATCTTTAAAAAGAAGCTTGGAGCCGAAATGTTTGGTTATTCCTGAGAGATGAATCATTCTTCAAATACCTAATCGATAGTTAAGAGTCTGTCATCACAAGGGGATCGGTTTGAAGAGTTTTTTACGAAGACCGTTGGGCCGTCTCTCTCAGTCCCTTACTTTGCTGATTTGATGAGTTCGTCAAGGATTCCAGACACCTTTTCTGGATCTTCGATTTGAAAGAGTCGGAATCTGGCCTCAAAGTCAAAATTGATGGAATTTCCTAATAAACTCTTTGTGACGGAGTACCTCGTCGTCGATCGAAGTTGATAGGAAACTTCGCTCAATGGAGTTTTACAAAGAATTTTTCCGTCTGAAAAAATTTTGAAAATGGTGTTTCGATTCAACCAACGGGTCCACCAAATCATGAAAAAGAGAAAGGCGGTTAGAAAAACCACCATTCCCGCAGGGAACAAAAGCATGCGCTGAGGAATATTTTCATCCATCCCCCCAAATTCAACGAAAATAAATATCGTCAAACCCAAAGTGAGAAAGACAGGGAGTATAAAGAGCCCAGCAAAAAGTTTCACGGCCAAAGGAGGCATCTTTGGCGATTCTTCCCAGAGAACATACGAGCTCATATCCTTTTTCCTCTCAATTTCAATTCAGATAAAAAAAGGCAGCCCACAAGGAACTGCCTAAAAATCAAAGTCCTATTTTTCAAACTAAAGAGTGAACGGAATGCTCACAGTGACGCCAAACATATTGAGTTTTGCGTTCGTGCCTAAAGAGTTTCCGTTGTTCTTGTCGTAGGTGGCCGTCATGTACTCCAGGTTGATGTCAATTAGCGGAACGGGAGAAAGTCCCACGCCGAAACGAATTAAGTTTCCTTCGTACTTTGAAGTGTCTTTGAGCTCAGCATCAAAAAAGTAAGTGGCGTAAGCTCTAAACAAGACTGGAAAGTCGTATCCAACAAAAATGCCCAGATTGCTTGCGCTGCCTTTAAAGCTTGGAGAGCGATCAATTTCCCAGTTCCCACCCATGTAATCTGCACCGAATTGAAGTCCGAGTTGAGAGAATCCCACTCGGCCTCCGAAGGTAGGCCCTTTTGCCGTGTCATCGGAACTTCCCCAGTCCATGGTTCCGAAATGGTAGCCAAGATAGGGTTCGAGCAAAAAGCTGGCGTGGCTGAGAGGGCTTGCGAGTAAAACAAGGGTGACGGCAAGTGTTCTTAGAAAATTCATCGGGGCCTCCTTAAAAAGCATACTCAATATAGAATAGACCATTGAGAGAGAAAGTCTAGCTCGCTGATTTTCAATTCTCAGTCTTTAATGGGCTGGAAGTAAGTGGTAAGGACCTTGTCGCCCTTGATTTCGTAGATTTCCATCAGGGGACCGGACCGAGCCCGCCTTAGGTCCTGAATCATTTCGTCAATTTTAGGATAGACCTTAAAAGGCCCAATAGAGGGAGAACCTCTGAAACTCGCTTTGATGACGGGTTGGGAGAGCCGAGATTCGTATTCAAAACCCAGCTCCTTTGCCAGACTCTCAAGTCGTCCCCCTTTTTCTGCAGCGGGCGAGTCTTCTGAGACCAGAAAGAGGCAGCCCACATGACTGGTGAGACGATCTTCGTTCACCTCATCTGGGTTGTCTAAGAACTCACCAAAAGTCTTTGAGCACTGAAGTCCTTTTTTCTCTAAACTCTGTTCTATTTTTGTCAGGCTCTCATTGATTTTATGGTAGGCGCCCAAATGTCGAACGTAGATGAGTGCCATAGGAGACGACTGGCTAATTGAAACCTCCACTTTCTCTGAAAATCCCAAATACGTGTAAAGATAAATTCCCACCCACACAATCAATGTGAAAAAACTTAAAAAAATCCACTTCAAGGCTTAGCCCTCCTTCCACTTGATGGAGCAACCCATAGACGGGATCTGCTCTTTAGGGGCTGCCATCCCAGATAATGCGGCATCAATCGCCATCTTTAAATCCTGACTCTTCACTTGAGAGGGATTCCTCCAAGAGTCATCAAGGCGTCCTCGATAGAAAAGTTTCGAATCTTTGTCATAAAGAAAGAGATCCGGTGTGCAGACGGCTCCAATCTTTTGTGCCACTTCCTGGGATTCATCAACCAGATAAGGAAAGCCGTAGTTTTTTTCTTCGGCCCTCTTTTTTAAGTTTTCTACAGTATCTTCCGGATGATCCGTGGGATCGTTTGAGCAGACTCCGGCAAACTGAGCCCCTTTTTCGCGATAGGCATGGGCCAATTCAATCAAGCGATCCTCAATGGCTTTTACATAGGGGCAATGGTTGCAAATAAACATGAGACAAAAGACTTTCCCTTGAGCCAAGGATTGAAGGTCATGCTCTTTTCCGAAGACATCTTTGATCAAAAAGGAGGGGAGGCTTTCTCCCAGATTTGCTTTAGGGTTGTATGTGAGAGCCATGTCTAAAGGTCCATCCAATTCAATTTTTGACCACCGTGAGTTAAGCTTCCATCCAATCCCACTTCTGAATAAAGGTCTTTGAGATTTGGATTTTTATTGAGCCAATCCAGAATTTTAGATCCTTCAGAAGGCTCCATTTGATTGACGTGAGCCGTCGGGACGAGCTCATCTAAAGACTTCTTAAGTGCGTTTAAAAATTGAATCCATATCTTTGAGGAGACCCCTGGATCCTCTTGAAGCAAAGAGGTCGCCATGTTGATTCCCTCCGGTGGGCGAGAAAAATTAACTCCCAAGCCAACAATCAGGCGATACTGACTTCCTTGACTGACGACCTCAGTCAGCAGTCCGCAAACTTTTTTTCCATTGAGCAAAATATCGTTCGGAGCTTTTAAAGACCACTTAAGGCTTGGAAACGATTGATGAAAGGCCTCTACAACGGCAAGGCCAATTCTTGCGGTGACGACCGGGCTTGGTGAATTCTGCACTCGGTAGGACCAGGTGGAAAGTAGAAAAGCTCCACTCTTATCATCATTCCAAATGCGATCAAATCGTCCTCGGCCATGGGTTTGGTGATCTGCAAGGTAGAGTTTAAAGTCTTCGGTGATCGTTAAAGCTTCCTCTTTGGCCACATCATTTGTTGAAGTCATCACTTCATTTGCTAAAAGAGGGAGAGATTGCTTATTCGCCCATAGGCTCGATTCGAGAAAGACGTTCACTGATTAACTCCAATCAAATAAAAGACTCACATCAGCGCTTGGAGCTGAATGGGTGATTTGGCCAACACTGATATAGTTGACTCCAAGTTCGGCCACCGATTTCACTCGGTCTAAATTCATATTGCCACTGGCTTCTGTCTCAATGGTTCTTGGAATCACTTCTAAACATTCTTTTAGCGTCTCTAAGCTCATGTTGTCGAGAAGGATGCGGTGCACTTTTAAGGCAACGGCCTCCTCAACTTCTGAAAGACTCGAGCATTCCACCTCAATGGGAAAGGAGGTGTGAGAACGCACCTCTTGAACCGCACTCGTGATGCCACCGGCTGCTCGGATGTGGTTTTCTTTTATGAGAACTCCATCGGATAGATTCATGCGGTGGTTCATTCCACCGCCATGCAAGACGGCGGCTTTCTCCAAAGCACGAAATCCTGGAGTTGTCTTCCGAGTGTCCAAAATTTTAGTTTGAGTTCCGTGAAGTTTTTCAACAAAACATCGAGTCAACGTGGCAATTCCAGAGAGCTTTCCTAGGAAATTTAAAGCCACTCGCTCCGCCTTTAGAATCGCAAGAGCTGAGCCTTCAATCTGACAGATGGTTTGTTGATTGTAGACAAAATCTGAATCCTTAAAGTGCCAATGGATCTTTAGCTCCTCGTCTTGCCACCTCATGGCCTCTTCAAAGAGGGTGCATCCAGAAAGAACCAAATCCTCTTTTGCTTTTAGATTGGCCAGGACAGAGGTTTCTTTTTTCAAAATAGAGTCAGAGGTGATATCGCCGTGGGGAAGGTCTTCCTCAAAAGCCATTTCTAAGAGTTGATGATGAGTCGATGCCACGTCAATGGGCCCTTTCCAGTAAAAAGGCGTTATGGAGAGACTTCGTTGTCTTTCTCAGCCAACAAGCTCTTTAACTCGCGCTCGATGATTTGGGCAGCTAAATCAGGAACTATTTTCCAAGCGATGTCTTCGATGATCTTTGGAGCCAGGCGCTCGACGATTTCTCGAATCTCCTCGGGCTTCAGACCGAGAGGGTCCGAGGAGGAGGGGGCCGGCTCTCTTCGCGTTCGGGGGAGATCGGTGTTGGCAATGCCTGCCGAAGTTCGATGAAACTCGAAGTCCTCTTCGACCTCTTCCACTTCCAAAAGATCCGGTTCAGATTCATCGTCTCTGGTGTAGCGATTTGAGCTGGACGGCTCGGAAGACGGAGGACGCACCTCTTGTTTTATAGGAGGAGGCTCATGGCTCGGCTCTGGCGTGAAGACGGCCTCATCTTCATCCAGGTCTTCCACTTTCAATCTGAAATTCTCATTTTGCTTGTTGAGAGTCTTAAAAGGCACGGCCTCAAACTCATCAGACTCTTCTTTTGGCTCATCCACAGGGGGAGCTTGAGGAGGATCCTCCTGATCGGGCTCCGGGAAATCTAAGTAATTCGCTAAACTTTGGGTTTTCGTCTTTGAAACCAAATCTTGAACCACTTTGCGAAGTTGGGCCACGTCAAAGGGCTTTTCGAGCTGTCCATCGGCTCCACAAGCTTCAAACTTGTCCTGGTCTAGTTCCATAAAGCCACTCCACATCAAGACGACGGGGATGGATTTGAGCTGAGAGTCGGATTTCAGCTCCGCGCAGGCGTCATAGCCATTTTTCTTTTGAAGTAAAATGTCAGCAAAGACGATATCCGGTTGGAAATCGCTCGCCACCGCATGAACGTCGATCCCTAATGCAACAGGCTTCACCTCAACGGCAAAATCCTGAAGAGCAAGTTGGAAGACTTTCTTAATGGTGGAGCTTTCATCAGCAAGTAAGACGCGCAAAGCCATGAATCAAAGTAAAATCTTTTTGAGATAACCAGTCAAGCAAGTAAATTAAGAGGCTCATGAAGATCTTCGATTTTTACATCGCAAAAGTTTTTTTTGTTTACTGGTTTGGTGGATTAGTTGTTTTTGCGACTCTCTATCTCACAGTGGATGCTTTAGGGATGGTGACCCAGCACTCTGATGTGGGCATCATGTCTTTTGTTAGATATTATGCTTACAGCTTGCCGGCCCTGATTTACCAGCTGTTTCCTGTGATCTGTTTGTTTGCGGTCTTGTTCACGATCAGCCAATTGAATCGCAGCAATGAACTGGTTGCGCTCTACTCCATGGGGCACTCTCTTTTTCGAATCTCCTTGCCGGTTGTGATGTGTGTGGCCCTCTTGTCGTTGGTTTTTTTTGGAATTTCAGATCGAGTGTTTCCTCGGCTGGCCTTAAAGAAGAAGTATGTGGAGTACGTTGAAATTAAAAAGCGTCCAGGCGCTTTTGGAACGGTAAAGACCAATCGAATTTGGTATCGATCGGAAAATGTTCTCTTCAACATTAAAACTTTAAATCCTCAAGAATCCTCCGCTCAAGGTGTGACTCTTTATTACTTCAATGACACTTGGGATTTAGTTCAGCTGGTCTCCGCCAAGTCCGTCGTGATGGAGGGATCTCTGTGGAAGCTCACAGATGGGCTGATTACGATTTTTATGGAGGAATCCAGCTTTCCGCTCACAAAAAACTTCCAATCAAAGAACATCGTCATGAATGAGGAGGTGGCAGACCTGCAATCGGCTTCAGACTCTTCAGACCAAATGAGCCTTGGTGAGCTTTCGCGATTTATTGAACGAAATAGGGAGGCTGGCCTGGAAACCACCTCCTATGAAGTCGACTACCACTCGAAGTTTAGTTTTGCCTTTGCGGCCCTGGTGATGAGTCTCATCGGCCTTCCCTTTGCGGTGGAGAGGGTTCGAGCCGGTGGGGGATTTAAGAACGTGGGGATCTGCTTAGGCCTTGCCTTTCTGTATTGGTCCCTCTACAGCTCCTTTTTGACTTTGGGGCGATACGGGGCTCTCCCTCCCTTTTTTGCGGCTTGGATCCCGAATATGCTGACTTTAGGGGCCTCCGGGGTCCTATTTAAGCGCCTGAATCGCTAGTTTTTTGGCCTCCAACAGGTAGAAACTCGCCTCAAAACAGAGTATAGTGGAGCGATTATGGCATTACTTGAAATCTTAAAATTCCCAGATCCCAGGTTAAGACTCAAATGCAAGCCCGTGGATAAAGTGACTGAGGAATTGGCTCAGTTCGCAAAAGACATGCTTGAGACCATGTACTCCTTTAATGGGATTGGCTTGGCCGCAGCTCAAGTGGATCGACAGATTCGTCTCTTGGTCTTGGACACTCGCCCGAAAGAAAATGGGCGATACAGCGTTGAGGACATGACGGAACTTGAGCAAAAAGTGATTCAGCCCATGGTTTTGTTTAACCCAGAAGTGATTGAGAAAAAGGGAAAAACCACTTTTGATGAAGGTTGTTTAAGCGTACCAAGTTATTTTGAAACCGTTGAGCGGTATGATTGGATTCGCGTTCGTGCGTTGAACGAAAAAGGCGAGAAGGTGGAGTTTGAAACGGATGGCCTTTTGTCGATTTGCATTCAGCATGAGATCGATCATCTTGACGGGAAATTATTTATTGATCGACTGAGTCCTATTAAAGCCAATCGCATTAAATCAAAGATCAAGAAGTTTGGCTACCCAGATCCAAATGATGAAGATGAAGACAAAAATGATGAGCATGGAATCCATGACCACACGGAATCCAAGAATTCGCTGTGAGTCGAGTTCGAATCGCCTTTTTAGGCACTCCTGAGATATCAAGGCATTTTCTTGAAAGTTTGATTAAAGACGAGCACTACGAAGTGGTCGGAGTGATCACTCAACCGGATCGACCGGCGGGTCGAAAAATGAATCTTCAAGCTTCTCCGGTAAAGGTTCTCGCAGAAAGTCTTGGTATTCCCGTTCTTTCTCCAGAGACAATCAATTCTCAAAGCATTCGAGATCAAGTCGTCACTTGGAGAGCTGAAGCCTGTGTGGTGGTGGCCTTTGGACAAATTGTTTCACAAAAGTTTTTAGATCTCTTCCCCGGAAGAGTCGTCAACATTCACGCCAGTCTTTTGCCTCACTTAAGGGGAGCCGCTCCCGTTCAAAGATCCCTAATGGCCGGTGAGAAGCAGACCGGCGTTTCTCTTCAAGTTATGGTTAAAAAGTTAGACGCTGGACCTCTTTTAGGCGTTCGGAAGATCCAAGTCCCGGAGTCGATGAATGCCATTGAGCTTTTTAGTGAAATGATTCGCTTAGGAAAAGATCTTTTAGAAGTGGATTTTATGGATTACTTGCGAGGCAACCTCTCTGCCATTCCACAAGACGAGTCTTTGGCCACCTACGCTCACAAGATCGACAAGTCAGAAGCTTTGATTGATTGGAAGAGGTCAGCTGTGGAGATTCACAATCAAGTGCGCGGTTTAGCGATGGGGCCTCAGGCCTTCACTCACCGCGATGGAAAGGTTTTAAAGATTCACAAGACGATTGTGAGTGAGAAGGTTTCAGATCTTTCTCCAGGCTCGATGATTCAAGAGGGAAGTCAGCTCTTTGTAACAACTGGTGAGGGTGTGATTGAGCTTTTGGGGGTTCAGCCCGAATCCAAGCCTCAAATGAAAACGGAAGATTATCTGCGGGGGAAGCCCGTCAAAGAGAAAGAGAGTCTTTTGTGATCTCAAGTGATTTTTTAATTGCTCCGAGCATCTTGTCGGCTGACTTTTCTCGTCTGGGTGAAGAAGTCAAGGCGGTCGAAGAGGCTGGCGCCGACTGGATTCACGTGGACGTGATGGATGGACACTTTGTTCCCAATTTAACGATTGGGGCGCCGGTGGTGAAGTCCTTAAGACCAGTCACTGAGCTTCCCTTAGATGTGCATTTGATGATTGATCAGCCAGATCGGTATGTGGATGATTTTTTAAAAGCGGGAGCCGACTATCTGACGGTCCATGTGGAGTCCCCCGGATTTTCAAAATCCTTGTTGGAGCAGATCAAAGCGGGTGGAGCTCATCCGGGAATCACACTGCGGCCAGGAACCCCTTTGGAGCAGGTAGAGCCTTTTTTAGATTTGGTTGATTTGGTGCTTGTGATGACCGTAGAGCCAGGCTTTGGTGGTCAGTCCTTCATGAATGACCAAGTGAGTAAAATAGAGCAACTGGCTCAATGGCGCTCAGAGCGCTCGCTCTCCTATCTGATTGAAGTGGATGGTGGAATCTCAGATCAAACAGCGCCTCTTGTGGCTGCGGCAGACGTTTTGGTCGCAGGCAGTTATATTTTTAAGAAGGACTACACCTCCGCCATAAAATCCCTTAAAACAGCCCGTAGGTCCTAGCGTAAGGTTCTACTTCGTTGTTTCGGGCTCGAGGTATTATTCATACATCTTCGCCCTCACGCCTCGTAGAACCTTACGCTAGGACTTACGGATATTGGCGAGCGATTGTTTCTGCTTCGTTGCTGCGTCCTCGACTTATTCGGCATACGCCTTCGGACTTGCGCCTCGCAGAAACGGCCGCTAGGACTTACGGATTTTTGCGTGAGTGTGTTTCCATTTGGTGGTTTCGGGCTCGAGGTGTTTTGCATTTTGTATCCTCGCGCCTCACAGAACCTTTCGCTAGGGCTTACGGGTTTTGCGAGGAATGGGTTCTGTTTTTAACTGCTGGAATACTCGTTTCGATTTTTGTGAATTGAATTTTGAATGTCGTTTGATTGGATTTTAGTAGGGGGAAGTGTGAAGTTTATTGAGTTGAATGGTGAATCGCTGGATTTGAATCAGTTGTGGGAAGTGGCTCAGGGTGGGGTTGAAGTTCGTCTTGCTGAAAGTGCTCGAAAGAAAATCATTGCCTCTAGAGATTACATCGATTCTCGAATTCAAGCGGGTGAAGTGATCTACGGAGTGAACACTGGTTTTGGATCTTTTAGCAATGTGCGAATTTCGAAGGAAGACATCGTACAACTTCAAAAAAACCTAATTCGGTCCCATGCCTGTGGAGTGGGAAAGCCCTTCACACCCAAAGAAACCCGAGCGATCATGTGCTTAAGGGCCAACGCTTTGGCTCGCGGACACAGTGGGATTCGTCCATTGGTGATCGATAAAATTTTAGAATTTTTAAACGCTGATGTTTTGCCCGTGATCCCTTCCCAGGGAAGTGTGGGAGCCAGTGGAGATTTGGCACCGCTCTCTCACCTTGCTCTTGCCATCATCGGAGAAGGAGAGGTCTGGAAAGACTTTAAGCCGGTTTCTGTCGTGGAGGTATTGAAGGGAAAGAAGATGGAACCTCTCGAACTTCAAGCAAAAGAGGGCTTATCCATGATCAATGGCTGTCAGGTGATGACGGCCGTCGGTCTTCTTGGAACCTATGAGGCCATTCGATTGATGAAGTTGATGGATGTGTCCGGTGCTTTTAGCTTAGAGGCTTTAAGAGGAAGCCGAAATGCCTTTGATCCCTTGATCGCAGCCACCCGCCCTCATCCAGGAGAGGCGATGACGGCTCACAACATGAGATTGATTTTGGGTAAGACCTCTCCGATTGCGGAAAGCCATCAAGATTGCTCAAAAGTTCAGGACGCTTACTCACTTCGTTGTATGCCCGCTGTTCATGGGGCCGCGAAAGATGCCTTGAGGAATTCCCTAAAGACTTTAGAGATCGAAGCAAATTCAAGCACGGACAATCCACTCGTTTTTAGCAAAGAGGGGAAAGTGCTCTCCTGTGGAAATTTTCATGGAGAGCCCGTGGCCTTTGCCTTGGACTTTTTAGCGATTGCGATGAGTGCTGCGGCCAGTATTTCTCAGTGTCGAATTGAAAAGTTGATCAATCCGTCCATGTCTGAGCTTCCGGCGTTCCTGGCTCCGAATGGTGGGTTGAATAGCGGTCATATGATTGTGCAAGTGGCGGCGGCTTCTTTGGTCAGTGAGAACAAAATCCTTTCTCATCCGGCATCGGTGGATAGCATTCCAACGTCTGCCGACAAAGAAGATCACGTTAGTATGGGAACGATTGCCGCTAGAAAGTTTAGACAAGTGGTTAAAAATGCAGAGAATATTGTAGCGATGGAGTTCTTGTCCGCCGCTCAAGCGATCGACCTTTTGGCTCCTCTAAAGCCGTCGGGCGTGTTGCTTGATTTGTACAACAAGATTCGAACGGAAGTGCCATTTGCGAAGGAAGACCGTGTGTTCTCTCAAGACGTTCGAAAGATAAAAAATATGATTCGCTCTGGTCAACTTTTAGAAACCATCGAATCAAAAACAGGAGAGTTGCAGTGGTAAGAGAGATCAGAGCCCCCAGAGGAAGTGAATTGAATTGCAAAGGCTGGCTTCAAGAAGCCGCTTTCAGGATGATTCAAAACAATCTGGATCCGGATGTGGCCGAACGCCCTGAAGAACTTGTCGTCTACGGCGGTCGCGGAAAGGCCGCTAGAAACTGGGAGTCTTTTGATAAAATTTTAAACGCCCTTAAAAATTTAGAAAACGACGAAACTTTATTGGTTCAATCGGGAAAGCCTGTGGGCATTGTAAAGACCCACAAGGATGCACCAAGGGTGTTGATTGCCAATTCCAACTTGGTTGGAAACTGGGCCACTTGGGATGTGTTTAACGAGCTCGAGCGAAAAGGCTTAATGATGTATGGCCAGATGACCGCAGGGTCTTGGATTTACATCGGCACTCAAGGAATCGTCCAAGGCACTTATGAAACTTTTGTCGAAGCGGGAAGACAGCACTTCGGCGGAAGCCTTAAGGGAAAAAGCATTTTAACCGCAGGGCTTGGTGGAATGGGAGGCGCTCAGCCCTTGGCTGGAGTCTTTGCTGGGGCTTGTGTTTTGGCTGTTGATGTGGATCCCACACGAATTGAATTTCGACTGCGAACAAAATATTTGGATGAAGTGGCAGACAACATTGATGACGCTATACAAAGAATAGCTCGCTACAAAGAGCAAGGTGTGGCTAAGTCCGTTGGCCTTCTTGGAAACATGGCCGAAGTGATTCATGAGTTGGATCGAAAAGGCTTCCTTCCAGATCTTCTTACAGATCAAACCTCGGCTCATGATCCAATGCGCGGCTACATTCCATTGGGCTATACTTTAGAAGAAGCGGCAAAGCTTCGCGAAGAGGATCCTGACAAACACATTCTGTTGGCCAAGCAAAGCATGGCCAAACACGTGAATGGAATGCTTGCCATGCAGAAAAAAGGCGCGATCACTTTTGACTACGGAAACAACATCCGCGCGATGGCTCAAGACGAAGGCGTTGAAAACGCATTTGATATTCCAGGCTTTGTGCCTGAATACATCCGCCCACTTTTTTGCAAAGGCAGCGGACCATTTCGGTGGGTGGCTTTAAGCGGCGATCCTGAAGACATTCGCGTGACCGATCAGGCCTTGAGAGAATTGTTTCCAGAAAAGAAGTCTCTTCTCACTTGGCTCGACATGGCTTCAGAGAGAATCGCTTTCCAAGGACTGCCAGCCAGAATCTGCTGGCTCGAGTACGGAGAAAGAGCGAAAGCCGGTTTGAAGTTCAATGAACTTGTTCGCGAAGGTAAACTGAAAGCTCCACTTGTAATTGGTAGAGATCATCTGGACTGCGGAAGTGTTGCCTCACCGAATCGCGAAACTGAAGCGATGAAGGACGGCAGCGACATGGTTGCCGATTGGCCGATCTTAAATGCTCTTGTAAACACCGCTTGCGGCGCTACCTGGGTGAGCTTTCATCACGGCGGAGGTGTGGGTATTGGTTATTCCCTTCACGCAGGTCAGGTGATCGTGGCTGATGGTACAGACGAAGCCGCTGCTCGTTTAGAGCGAGTGCTTACAGCTGATCCGGGTATGGGTTTGTTTCGACATATTGACGCTGGATATGACGAGGCTATGGATGTTGCTAAAGAGCGGGGAGCGATTCGGCACAATTTGCCTTAATACGGAAAAGGTCGGACATTTTGACTGATTTCAGAGGGCCAGATCCCTAAGAAAGTGAGGGTTCGAGCCCCGTATGCCCCACCAAATGAAAGTTGGGCCGAAAGGGTTCTGCTGTTTACAGAAGTTCCCTGTTGGAGTATTGAAGGTAAATGAAGTTCACCTTGTCGTTGAGGCCGCTATACTTAGTCAGTTTGTTGGGGACCCTTTTCGGTATAGGTCTAACCACTTTTATTTTAGTAGACGGTGGATCAATTTATATAAATGACCCGTTCGTGAATCTTTTAATTTTTACATGGATTTTTCTGCCTTTCTATGTGGTGCTTGGTCTATTAACTTTAAAAAATGGGTTGATTGGCGACAAGCAATTTGCCGTTTACTCCTGGGCCGCCATTTTCACCTTAATCATTGTGGATTCTTATTTTTACTACGTTCAAACAGGAAATCCAGATCCAATTTTGCCGTTTGGGTTATTGATAGGCCCAGCGGCTGCTTTTCTTGTCTGGGGCATCTCAGCGATTTTTATAAGGCTCACAAAACGATCAATAGTCTAATGATTTTAGTTCCATCTATTGTCAGTTAGGTACGGTTAGGCTGACCGAACTCCCAGCTTTGACTCAAGGCAAAAAGTTCTAGAATCGTCCACTCTGGCCCGCCAATTCTTTTTCTGAATTATTTTAGATATTTACGAGATGGGGCGTTTGGCGCTATCGAACTTCACGCTACGAGAATTCTCGCTTGAGGTCAGAGTATGACTTTATCCAGAATATATTTTTTGAAGGAAGACTGTTTTCCAAGCTCATTAACATAGGGCGAGTTTTTCTTTGGTATAAAAACGCGACTCTGATTGCCTTAAATACACCAATATATTCTGGACAGTTCGGGGGAAGCCCAATTCTAGTTTTGAAGCCATTTGAGATAAAACGTTTTAGGATGTTTAGTAGACACCTAGAAAGTGGGATATCCAGGAAGTAAATCGTGTCTGCTGCAAGAAATGCTTGTTTTGAAACTCCCTCGATAACCCATTTTTGTTGTTTGACTAATTCTTCTATTCTTGCACGTTTTTCTTCCTCTGGCGTTTTCTTCCAATTGGGTTGCCAGACAATTGAGTCTAAACCGAAAGCAGGTAGTTGGTGTTGGTCTGCCAGTTTTGATGCAAGGGTGGACTTTCCGCTTCCAGCGTTTCCGGTGATCAAGATTTTATTCATATGTTTTAGATACCACTCTTATTCATGAAACCTTCAGTCCTGACGCCAGGCAGAAAGTTCTAAAATCGTCCACATCTTGTCCGCCAACTCCTTCAAATCTGAGAGACTTTATGGTGAGGGGCTTGAGAAGACTTGTGGTGTCACCAAATTTCATTTTGATAGACTAATTTCGAGCCACAAGATTGCCTTTCCTTATTAAAGGCTTCTTCATTTCTATCATCTGCATTCTTAATGAACTTTAATGTTTGCTCTGCTGTTGCGCCAGGAAGACTGGAATAGAGAACATTTCTTTCGTCTTTAATAACGGCTAGAATCTCGTCCGGATGAATAAAGTAGGGTACCAAGCTTTCTCTTTCGTTCTCTGTTCCTGGGTAAAGACGATCCTTACATATCTTTAGGACAAGCAAGTTGGCCGTGCCCCCAAAAGATCGAGCCATCCAAAGATTTGAGGTCACGGATAAAAATGGAGAAGGATAGGTTTTGTACCAGCCAACATGTCGAGATAAAAGAGTGAGAAGATTCACTCCCTTTAGGTCTGCAAAACCATTTGGATTTGAGCCTCCTTTCTGAGTCATCAGGGCTCTCGAAAGATAGATTCTTCTTTTGGCCGTACCTACATTCTCGAACGCCGGGTTACGATACCCTCTGAATAATATTTTCTTATCTTTCTCCGGGCAATTGCTCACCCCTCTTCTCAATTGATTGGAAAGTGTCATTAGATCATAGGCTTCCTGAGCTTGCGCTATGTGGCTCAATTGATTCGAAGCAGATTTGTCGTCTCCTTGAACGATGGAGTCAATCCAACTCTGAGCCTGGGCCGAGGAACTCATGATAGCTAAAGCAAGCAGTAAGATTCTTAACGCCAAAAGATCCTCGTTATGTGAGATCAATTAGTAATAAATACATCCATTTTACAATTTTGGGCACTTTTAAACTTCTAGTTTGCTGTTGATGAAACCACACAGCGCAAGACTAATCTGATCGCAATATATATACCATTTTCAGTGATTTGCTCAATCCTTGTGTCCACAACAAAAGAGAAAGCTGAGTCGAGCGGATTTGGGAAGGTAAATCAAGGCAAAAAGTTCTGTAATCGTCCATTACACCCCGCCAACTATTTTCCAAAATAAAATCAAGAGTTTAGGAAACAGGGCATTTTGCACTATCGAACTTTTTCCAAATACAGAGTGAATGGTCCTCCCACTCATCTTGCCAATCACTAAGCTTGGCAACCCGATAGGGTTCATAGAAGTCTTGCCCTGGCTTTTCAAAATAGAAGTTTTCCCCGAGGTAGATCGCAGCATGAACGGGGTTGTTTTCCTTTGAGAAAATAAGTACGTCGCCAGATTGAGGAGTATTTGAATCTGACCTCTCAAATAAATTTTTTGTGAGATGTTGTTCTAACTCTGGCCAGTGCATCCACTTTAAAGCTGTTTCTCGATCAGTATTTCCATTTAAGGCACTTGCGACGGTCGCAAAACAATTTGGTCCAGAAAACGGTGCAAATCGATTTAGCTGGTCTTCAAATCCAATCTTAGTCAGCTCAAACTGCGCTTGAAGAGGGAGATCATCAAAACTATATCCCTCATAGAAATGAACTTCGTTTGTGATTATCCATTTCCTTAAGGTTTTAATCTTTTCACTTGAAGATAATGTGGACCATTTGTGAGATGTCACCCATTCCTGATCAATTATGACAGGAACTCCGATGAGAGTTTGTACGGCGCGTAGCTCAGATTGTAGATCTGGGCTCAATTGCTCAATCTTTCCAGAGGGGCGCCAAGTACATAGGTTTGCCTGACTCAGTGAGTATCCATACCAGCTTCTATTGTTTAAGGTCCAGGGGCCGGTGAGACCCTGTTCCTTGATTTCAGATGCAGGGAGTATGGGAACTTCTATTGCGTTTGAGAGTGAAGCTATAGACGACTTTAGAAAGATCAGGTCCCCACTCGTGGGAGCGCACTTGCACCAGCTCTTTAGGTCACTGTCGCTTGGGACTATCCTCATCACCTTTATTTATTAGAGGGTCCTTTAATTGTCATGCGGGGTGTTTTGGGAAAAGTGACTCAAAGCAAAAAGTTCTAAAATCGTTCACTCTGCCCCGCCAATTTGTTTCCGTACTGTCAGCGGTCCCTCGGTTCAGAAATATTTGTTTTTAATTCACAGTAATTAACAACGGCCATGTCGATTTTTCTGATTAGACGCTTAGCTGTTTCTTTTTCGCTATCGTTGTAGTTCTCCCCATTCATATGACCAAAGGAATTGTAATAAGAAGCTGAAGTGAGCTTAGGGTTCTCAGAAGTCTCTTCGGTTAAAATAATTTGGGATATTGGCTTTTTATTCAACTGGTCTGATTTTTTTAATTTGGACAACTGGGGAATCTCATAAATGAAGTAATGTAATTTCCTATGAATCGGTTCGTTTTTCCATGACTTTATTTCTTCATCCTTGGTATTTGAGGCCAAATATTGGACATCTTTTACAGATTTTATGGCCCGTACAATACAGGATTTATCTGTAATGGTGGCCGACAGCTCTTGCCGCGAATCTACCCCTCTCATTGTTTCGCATCCCATCAATGAAGAAATAGCGATGCTCAAGATTATTATTCTCATGGAATCCTCCAAAAAAATAAGCTTATCAGATATTCAAGAAAAGTCAGTTGTCGATTGCTTCATGAGTGTGAGGTGTAAGTTGTGGTAGCAAAGCAGGCCTTTTTTTAACCGTGACTCCAGTCAGAAGGTTCTAAAATAGTCCGCAATGCCCCTCCAAATCCGGCTTCCACAACTTCATGTAATCAAGTGTGCCTTTTTCCAGGAAAATGAGATAAAGTATACAGCGAGCCATCTGCTAAAATATTAGATTTTAAAATTCAGCTATTCAAGGAGAGAAAGGAATGCCACCTGGCTATTGCAGGACCAAGCAGAATAATACACTGCTTAGAAACGTGATTTTAGTCAGAATGACAGAAGCTAAGTGATTGCACGCTCGGCCTTAGCAAAACGAAAATTCTTAGCACGAGATACGAGACTCACTTGAGCAGCTTAAATGAAAAATCATCGGCTTGTGTGCCTGAAATAAATTTTTTGAGGAATCTCCACCAAGTTGGAAGATGTTCAATTTTTAAATCATTGGCAGAGAGATGCCATTCACGAATTTTCCCTCTCCAGATGATTATTGAAAGTTGAATCTCTCGAAGAGATTTTAAGTAAGATAAAATATCGGAGCACAGCTTATTTAACGAGTGGGGGTCTTTTTCAATTTGATCCTTGCCCCAGAAGAATTTGGGTAAAAAAATTTCTGAATTGCTGATGCAAACAAGAATTCGAATATAAGAATTCGAATATAAGAATCATACCAAGGAGAGTACACAGAAAATTTAATTTCCTCATTATCAGTACTCAAATATAAATTCGTACTCTCTTCCCAATTATCATGCTCATTGCTGCCATACATTTCTGTCGAAACAATAAAGCCACATTTTATAAGATGTTCACTCATTGCGTCGGCAAAGATTTTTTCATATCCATAATCAAATGGACCTATTTCTTTATCAGGACTTTCCATTTGGCCATTCTATGATAGTTGAAAAAGTCAGTCACTTAACGAATGTCATAGGCGGCTAAATTGCTCAGGAGTGCTCTGGAAAAACCTAAGATGGGTTAAGAGCCGAATAGTCTTTTTTGCGATTGTGTCCGGACAAGGAAAAAGCAGAATTTCCTCATCCCGGACGGTAAGGCAATAGGGGTTATTCAGCAATCCAGACAACTTGTCGCGAAGGCTCAGGCAAGCAGTGGGGGTCTTGAAATTTACTTCACTTTTTTCATATGCACTTCAAGCCACGTGGCGATTTCTTCCACTGAAGCTTTTTTGCCTATAACATTTTTAATTAAAAAGCTTTCTCCATTGTCAGTGTCAACTTTCAAACGGAAACCATTCATCCTAAGGAAGATGGCGGTAACTGCAAATGCAACGCGCTTGTTCCCATCTACAAAGGCATGGTTTTGACAGAGACTCTGAAGAAGTGCAGCCGCCTCTAGGGACAGGCTT
>Ga0100403_1000899_pt1 | contig 28922 bp, 29 predicted proteins | sample CryGeymet201501t_FD_83663 | JGI IMG/M metagenome (GOLD analysis project Ga0100403, IMG submission 83663) | Groundwater microbial communities from Crystal Geyser aquifers in Utah, USA - Crystal Geyser metaG 2015-01t | ecosystem: Environmental > Aquatic > Deep subsurface > Groundwater | place... | reverse complement strand
TGAAGATAGCTCCCCTAACTAACCAGCAATATATTTGGATTAAGGATGGTGTAACTCAGATTGTTCAAGTGTAAAGTTTCCGGCATAAAAGCTTTTTCATTTACTTGTTTGTCTTTGTAAAATCAGTTTATGGACAAGGGGGTCATTAGCTATTGCTAGGTAAATTAATTGGTAAAATATATTATGAAAATATCACCCAATCTCAAAAGTATTTTTTATTCTTGTCTAGTCGCCGTCTTTGCTTTCTTAATCTTATTTTTAATCGTCACCACTCTCTTGATTAGATCCGAAGTTAATAAGAATTGTCATGCGGCTATTTCAAAATATGAAGGAGATTGTGTTGAGGCCTTAATTCAAATGCTTGATAATCAAGAAAATAGCTTTAAACAACGCAACGATTCCATTTGGACTCTTGGCCAGATTGGGGATTCCAGAGCCTTAGAGATTCTTCAAAAACACTACACCGGAATTATTCCAAACAGAGAAAAATATGACGAATCCTTAAGCCAATATGAAATGAAAAAAGCCCTAAAGTTAATTGACGGGGGAATTAATATTACCCATTTTATTTGGAAACAAAAATATTTCTAATAAATTGAAAATATTTGCTATCTTCGCTATTATTAGACCATGAAGAAAATATCACTCACCGGTTTCCTTTTGTTTCTTTTAACCTTTTTCTTTTCTCCAGTAGCTCTAGCTCAAAACAAAACCAAGTCTTTGGTTAGGCTCCCTGTTTTCATGGCTGCCGACAACCAAATAATAGATAAAGACATTGAAGGAGATTTAATGGTTGCTGGAAGTCAAATCAAGATAATCTCTGATATTTCAGAAGATGCCTATGTCGCTGGCGGTCAAATTGACATTAATGGCACTGTTAACGGAAATCTTATCGTTGCTGGTGGTTCTGTCACTATTTCTGGAAAAGTATTAAAAAACGTCATCGTTGCTGGTGGTCAAATCAAAATTCAAGATTCCGCCCAAATTGGTGGTTACGTTTTAGCCGGTGGTGCTCAGGTTGATCTTCTCGGAAATTTTTCGGGTCCAGTCAAAGTTGGTGCGGGAAGTTTAGTTGTCGGAGAAAATGCCGTAATTAACGGAGATTTAGAAGCCGATGTTTCGAAGTCAGACATCTCTTCTACTTCAAAAATTACTGGTGAGAAAAAGATTCAAATCCACGAATCCCCAGAAGTCGAAAAAAAGCCCAGCCAATTGCCAGAATTTACTTATTCTAAAGTTATTTTTTCCTTTCTATCTAAGCTGTTAATTCTCTTTGTTTTCATCAAACTTTTTAGTCCAAAATTTAAATCTATAAAATCTAAAAATTCCTTCTGGTCTCTTCTTGGTTGGGGTTTTGTCGTTCTGGTGATGACGCCAGTTCTAACCTTAACACTTATGGTCACAGTGATTGGTATTCCTCTTTCATTTATAATTTCGGGATTTTATTTTATCTCTCTCTCCTTGAGTAAAATTGTGACGGCAATCGTCGCAGGAGATTATATTTCCCAAAAAGGATATTTAAAAACAAACAATTACTATCTTCAAGGTTTCGTCGCCTTGGTTTTTATAACCGTTCTCTCTCTAATTCCTTTTATTGGGGGTTTTGTTAAGTTCGCTGTTCTTTTATTTGGCTTGGGAGTTATCTTCCAAAGCCTGCAACTTCTTTTTAAGAAATAGCTACTCAATAATTTCCGCCTCTTTCATGTCTTTTTCTAATTTTTCCTGGTTCTCAAACAGTAACCCCTTCATTCCAAATCTAATTGCTCCTTTAACGTTTTCCTCTCTATCATCAATAAACAACACCTCTTCTGCCTTATAACCAGCCTTTTCACAATATATTTTGTAGATCTCTTGGTCTGGTTTTGCCACTCCAAATGTTCCGCTAAAAACTACTGTTTTAAATATCTTCATCTCAAAAAAACTATCCCTAACTATCAAATCATTTGAAAAATTTGACAGGATTCCCAATTCATATTTCTTTGACAATCTTTTGCACAAATCAACCATTTTTGAGATGGGTATATATTTCTTATCATGATAATACTTGTATTCGCCAACAATTTTTGCCGAAATTTCAGGAGAAAAATACTTAGACCATAAATTTTCTCCCAATCCTCTTTCTGAAAACCATTGCGGGACAATCTCATCTACTATTCTTCGAATTTTGCCTTCTTCTTCTCTGACCCCAATTTCACTTTTTAAAAAATCAACAATTCCTTGCCTCATGTCCTCAATCTTGGCCACCTTCAACAGTACTCCGCCAACATCAAAAGCAATATTCTTTATCATTCTTCGATTTTAGCATTCCACCCTATTTGTCTGTATAATCCAAGCATGGCAGAAAAACTTACAAAGGCAGATCATCTTTTTCTCAAAATTAAGGACTCATCTGAGACTGCTCAACCCCTAAGTGAAGCTTCTCTTGGTATAGGAATTGTTCAGAGAAAAAAATATCATATAGCGACCTCATCCGTCGATGGTCAACTCCTTTGTGTCTTGCAGGTCAAGGACAGTTTTATTGGAGTTCCAACTCAACATGCTCCAATTATTTTGAGTAAAGACGACATCGCTCAGTTAGCCACTGCCCTTGGTATAATTCCTCCCGATATTTTGAGTAAAGACGACATCGCTCAGCTAGCCGCTGCCCTTGGTATAATTCCTCCCAATTCTCAAGAAAAACCTCGATAAATACCCAAATTCACGATATAATTTCTTATGAAAAAATTGGCCATCCTTTTTGGAGTTTCGGCCCTACTCCTAGTAACTTTCTATTATCTTCAAAACCTTTTCCCCTCTCAACCCCAAAATTCCTTTTTTTCCCCTTCTTCTTCCACCATTGTTGACACTTCACACCAATTAAATTTAAACAATCAAGAATATCAATACTATTTCTACAAGATTCCCTCATCAGCCAAACTTAGTCTTATTCCCAATTTTACTCAAAAAGAATCCGCCCAAAATATCATCAAGGATAATTGTGATTTTGCTATAAATGGGGGACTTTATACAAAAAATGAAACACCAGTTGGTTTATTTTTTCAAGATAATCAACTTTTAGCCAAACAAATTACCCATCAAACCTTTAATGGCTTATTGACCAAAGACAAAGATAGTAATCTAAATATTTTGATCTCAACTGATTTTGACAATAACTTCGAAAAATACGACTTTATAGTTCAGTCTGGCCCATTTTATAATTTATTCTCAAACACAAAAGAGGAATATGTTAACCATCAATTCGATCGACGCCATCTTATCGCCAAGGATGTCCAAGGTAATTTTTATCTTTTTTCTATTTCTTCAAGTAATAATGCCTATTCTGGTCCTCGACTTGAAGATATTCCTGACTTCTTCTCTCATCCCCAAATAAAACAAATTGCCAGCTTTAGCTTTGCCTTGAATCTCGACGGTGGTTCCGCCTCAGCCTTTTATGATGGTGTATATCTTGTCGACGAGCTTTCTCCCGTTGGCTCAATTTTATGCGGCAAGCTTCTCTAAATATCTAAATTAAGTTGCTATAATTATTTAATGTTTATAAAACTGTATTTTTTGGCCCTAACCATATTTTTGGCCATTGACTCCCTTTGGCTCCTTTTTATCTCCAAAAGTTTTTATGCCAAGCACCTTGGTTTTTTAATGTCGAAAACACCCAATCTTCTTGCGGCTCTGATTTTTTATCTAATTTTTATTTTTGGTCTGCTAGTATTAGTTCTAATCCCTTCTCTGGAAAAAAATTCTTTATCTCAAGCGGTTATTTACGCCGCGATTTTTGGCCTTTGCACCTACGCCACCTATGATCTAACCAACCTTGCCACTATTCAAAATTGGCCACTCATTATTACCATTGTCGACCTTATTTGGGGAACATTTATTTCAGTCGCAGTTTCATCACTTAGTTTTTTGATTAGTAAATGGATTTTCTAAATCCATCAATATTTGCCGCCCTATTAATCTGGTTATACATGTCCTTTTTTTACCTGCTCTCCCTTGTAAAAAAAAGAAGTGACATTGTCGATATTGCCTGGGGCTTGGGCTTTATATTAGTTACTGCGCAAAAGTTATACTCAAATTATTCACTCAAATATTTTCTAATATTTATCTTAATTTTTCTCTGGGGCATTCGACTTGCTTGGCATATTTTTAAAAGAAATAAAAATAAAAAAGAAGACTTTCGTTATCGTCAGTGGCGTCAAGACTGGGGAAAATATTTTTATCTTCGTTCATACTTTCAGATCTTTCTCCTTCAGGGATTATTTATGTGGTTAATTTCTTGGCCGATAATTTTTTCCTCCTCAAAACCATTTCTTTTTATAAACTATTTTGGTATTTTGTTATGGGTTTTTGCTTTTACCTTTGAGGCAATTGCCGACAAACAACTCTCAAACTTTATCAAAAACCCTAAGAATAAAGGAAAAATTATGGATCAAGGCTTGTGGCGCTACAGTCGACACCCAAATTATTTCGGCGAAGTATTAATCTGGTGGGGGATTTGGCTAGTTAGCCAGCCTACAGATTTTATTACTATTATTGGTCCTCTCACAATTTCTTTCCTTATCATCAAAGTCTCTGGCATTCCCTTGCTTGAAAAGAAATATAAAGACAACCCCTCTTATCAGGCATACCAAAAAAAGACCAGCGTCTTTTTTCCTCTTCCACCAAAAAAATAATTACCAGTATTCAATGAAAAATATTATATTAGCCATTGCTACCTTTGTTTTTTCGTTTTTCTTTCCCAATTCACCACAAAAAATTGAATATTCCACCATCACTACCTTAAAAACTGTTCCCACCTCTACTCCAACTGCTACTCAAATCTTAGTAATCTCTCCCCTCCCTACTCGTCGTCAACCATCTCCTCTTCCCACCGATTCAACTCCCTGGGGCGTTGCCCAGCAAATTGGTGAACACACCTGGACCATGAAAGTAAATCAAGATCCACTTATGGCCACTCCCCAGGAAATTCTATTGGCCCTAAACGATTATCGCCGTCGTTATGGTTCTCAGCCGCTTACCGCTGACTCAAGACTGACTGAATATGCCCAATCAAGAGTTGACTATTTTGCCAAAACAAAGAGCATCGATTCTCATGCAGGTTTTAATAACTTTTTAGAAAAGGAAGATGGTTTTAATAAACTTGGGTACAGTTATCTCGGGGAAAACATAAGTTACGGTTATCGGCTCAACGGTGTTCACCTCATTGAATGGGTTTACGCCGGGGATGAGCCTCATGACAAAAATCAGCTTGATTCGAAGTGGGACCATGTTGGTATTGCTGTCAATGGCACTGCTACTTGTCTAATTTTTGCTACCGGAAAGATGTAGAAAGTTTACTCTCCCATTCCTTCGGGAATCATATCTTTGAATTGTTCCACATCGATATTTTGCATTTGCTTCATTGTTTCACTGTAGTCTACAAATTCAATATCGCTTGGTATCGCAAATTCATTTCCATTTATTGTTGTTGGACTGCATTTGTAGTCAACTCTCTCATTCCAGTCGACCGCCTCTTTCTCTCCTTCTTCTTCAATTTCATCCTCATCCTCACCCTCACCCTCAAACATGTCAATCTTCATTTTGTTACCCATTCCCTCTGTTACATTATTCCAAGAATAAAGGTATGTTCCGTCACTAATCGCATAGACCTTTATTGTCCCTTCTTCGTTTGTAATTTCTGTATCTTGTTTAAATTTCTCTCCGCTAACAATAATTTCTCCCTTCATTATATTTCCCTCTTCATTAATCTCATAAGTACATTTTTGCGAAGTTCCAAGTCCAATCAATTCTTTTAATGACTTTTTTTCATTTTGCTGCTGAATCTTTCCTCCCATATAATTACCATCTTCATTTTTTGGTGCTCCACAAGCTGATAACAGTCCCGCTGCCAATATTAACAATACCGGAATATATTTTTTCATGTAGATAACAATCAATAACTAATTAAATTCTATCATATATACTTTTTCCCGTATTTACCATTTTTGTTGTATAATTCCCTAATGAATTTTGATCTTCGTAGCCTCGACATCACCAAGTTCCTTTATCATTTATCAAAGTCTCCACAGATTTCCACTCAATCCCTTATTCGTCAAACAGGACTCCCCAAGTCTCAGCTATATTCTCTACTAAAAAAATATTCTCATTTATTATCACCTCCATCTCGCTATCTTTCAATAAAACCCGAATTTCGTCAAAAAATTTTGTCCGAATCACAAGCTACTATAAATAGTATCGAAAATCTTGATATAAAAACCATAAAGACTCATCTTTTTCCTGCCTTGTCTCAACGACCTTCTCCCGCTCGAGATTTAGACCAATTTTTTGCTACCAAACATACCACCCTTCGTCGGGCCAAAAAAATGGCCAAAATGGGGGATATTCATCAACGACATCTTGCCTTTCTCGGTGATGATGATTTTACCTCTATTGCTGTTGCTCTTACCCATCAGGCAAAAAGCATTACTGTTTTGAAATTGATGATCGTTTAATAAATATAATCGAAAAAATATCAACCGATCTGTCTTTAAACATTGAAGTTGTCAAACAAGATCTTTCAAAAGACATTGATAAAATTTTCTTTCATACCTTCGACACTGTTTTTACCGACCCTCCTTATACTCCAAACGGTGTTTCACTTTTTACCAACCAAGCCATAAACTTACTCAACCCAGCTTTTACTTCTCGTCTTTATCTTTGTTACGGCAATTCCGACAGAGCTCGCGAAAGGGAAGTTGTCATTCAAAAAATAATTTCTGAATTTGCTTTTTTAATCCACTCAAAATACTTCCATTTTAATCATTATCAAGGAGCTCAAAGTATCGGCTCCTCTTCTTCTCTTTATCTTTTAGATTGGACTCCAGTATTGAAAAACAAAGAAGTTGATCTTAGTAAAATTTATACTCACCAAAAAGATGAATCATAATTTCCCTTTTTACGACCATTGGCAAGCTGAAATTACCGTCAAGGATAATCAGTCTATCGATAATGATTACATTGAAAAAGTTGCCCAAAAAATAATTTCTGAACTAAAACTTACTGTTGTTTCCCGTTCCGAATATCTTTTTCCCACCCATGGCGGCCAAACAAAAGTCTTTATTCTTTCTCAGTCTCACCTCATTATTCACACCTGGCCCGAGTACTCATCTTTCCACCTTGATCTTATGACTTGTAGCCCCGGTCTCAAAACTTCTACCGTCCAAAAAATATTCTCTTCCTTGCCATCAATTAATCAGCCTATCTTTCGGTAAATATATCCTAGTATTCTATTCAAAAAAGTAATAAAATAGATTTTGCATGAAATCGATCTTTCGTTTTTATCAATTTTTGGGTAAATATAAATGGCGCATGGTCATCTTTTTGATCACTGTCTGTCTTACCGTGCTTCTAGAAACTGTTCGTCCCTACTGGCTAAAGGGAATTTTGGATTCTGCTCAAATAGACAATTTCAAAGCAGTTTTTAATTACATCTTATTATTTGGTCTTTCCACTGTTGGTGCTAATTTAGTTTCTGCCCTTTCTTTTTATTTTGGTGATAAAGTAATGATTTCTTTTTCTCGAGAAATCAGAGAAACTGTTTTCCAAAAAGTATTAGAGCTTGACTTTGCTTACCATGTCGACAAAAATACTGGTTCTCTCATCAGTGCCTTTCGTCGAGGTGATTCTGCCATTTATACAATTTTTCAAAGTATTCATCAGGAACTCTTCCGAGTTCTAGTTGCCCTTATCGTCACTCTCTCTTTTCTTTACCAGGCTTCTCCTCAGATGGCCTTCTTTCTTCTAATCCTCTTTATCATAAACATATTTATGATTCTTTGGCTAATTAAAATTAACTTAAAATACCGCACTGAATTCAACGATGCCGAAGATAATATCTCCGGTATCATTACTGACTCTCTTATAAATTATGAGACTGTTAAATTTTTTGCCGCCGAGTCAAAAGAAAGGCAAAGATTATCTCGCTCCTTTGATGACTGGAAAGATAAGTTTTGGAACTTTTCCAACTCCTTTCGTCTTATGGATGTCTGTATCGGTTCCACCTCTGGTTTTGGCCTTCTCTATATTCTCTGGCTCGCAGTCAACAAACTAAACCATGGTTTCTCTCTTGGTGATCTTGTTATGGTTACTGGTTTTATTACCGGTTTCTATTATCAGTTTTTTAATCTATTTTTTCGTATTCGTGATATCGCCAAAAGCATTACTGATCTCGAAAAATATTTTGGTATTTTAGAAAATGATACCTTAGTCAAAGACCCAATCTCTCCTCAAACAATAAAAAATCCTCAAGGCTCTCTCATCTTTAAAGACATTGCTTTTGCCTATGCCGGTAATCGTGACCGTGTCCTCCAAGACGTTACCTTAGATATTAACGCTGGTGAGCAAGTTGCCTTTGTTGGCCGCTCTGGTGCTGGAAAAACCACCCTTCTAAAACTTCTTCTCCGCTTTTATGATCCCTCCGCTGGTTTAATTAAATTTGATGGTGTTGATATTCGAAAGCTAACAAAAAGTTATCTTCGTAGTCTCATGGCCGTTGTTCCTCAAGAGCCAATCATGTTCAACAATACTATTAAGTTTAATTTAAGTTACGGCAGAGACAATGCTTCTCTAAAAGAAATTAAAAAAGCCGCCGCCGATGCTAACATTCTTGATTTTATTCTTTCACTTCCTAAAAAATGGCAGACCCAGGTTGGGGAAAGAGGCATAAAACTTAGTGGTGGTCAAAAACAACGTCTCGCCATTGCCCGAGCTCTTTTAACTAATCCAAAAATTTTAATTTTTGATGAAGCGACTAGTAATCTTGATTCTGAGTCAGAACGACAAATTCAAGCTGCTCTTTCCTCAGCCTCTAAGAACCGTACTGTCATTATTATTGCTCACCGCTTTTCCACTATTCGCAGGGCCAATAAAATTGTTGTTTTGAGCAATGGTACTATTGTTGAAACAGGGAAGCATTCAGACTTAATTAAAAAAGATGGCCTTTATAAAATGCTATGGACTCTTCAATCAAAGGGTAAGCTAATTTCTAGTAATGAAAGTCTTGTTGACGCTGATATAAAATAAACCATGAATATTGTTTATCGAGGCCAAACAAAATCTGGCCAAAAAGTAACTATTCGCTATCCTCTTCCCAGAGACCTTTTATCCGTCTGGCGCTATTTTAACCAGCTTTCTGCAGAAAAAACCTTTATTACCTTTCAAGGTGAAAAAATTTCCAAAAAAACTGAGGCCGATTGGCTTGATAAGAATATAAAAAATATTCGTCAAAAAAAATGCGTTTTTCTTTTTGTTTTTATTGATGGTAAGTTGTCTGGTGTTTCTGATATCACCTTAAAAGAAAGAGTAAGTAAACATATTGGCTCCTTTGGTATTACTCTTTCTCCCGAGGCCCGAGGCCAAGGTGTTGGAAAATTATTAATGAAGCTAGTTATCTCAGAGTCAAAAAAACGTCTTCCTGGTCTAAAAATTATCGTCCTTGGGTGTTTTGCCAACAACGAGGTTGCTCTAAACCTATATAAATCCCTGGGTTTTACTGAATACGGTCGTCTTCCCAAAGCCCTCTTTCGTAAAAATTCTTATGTCGATGAGGTTTTAATGCACCAGACTATCAAATAATCCATTTTAGCCTTGTCTTCGTGCTAAAATAGCTTCATGGACAAGAGTTATAATCCCGCAAAAGAACCTGAGATTTATCAATCTTGGGAAAAATCGGGTGCCTTTACTCCTATTGTTCCTCCAAATCCAAAAAAAGCTCGAAAAGAAAAAGAACCATTCACTATTATCTTGCCGCCACCAAACGCCAACAATCCTTTACACGCGGGTCACGCACTTTACGCCGTCGAGGATATCATGATTCGTTATCATCGCATGCTTGGTGATCCAACTCTCTGGTTGCCGGGCACCGATCACGCCGGCATCGAGACTCAATTTGTTTATGAAAAAGAGTTAAAAAAAGAAGGTAAATCTCGCTTTGATTATGATCGAAACACTCTTTTTAAAAAGATTTTTGAATTTGTTAACACCAACCGCGATCTCGCCAAAAATCAAATGAAGCGCCTCGGTTTTTCTCTTGACTGGACTCGGGAAAAATTCGCCATGGACGAAGACCATAATCAACGCATCTATGCCGTTTTCAGAAAGATGGTTTCCGAAAATTTAGTTTATCGTGATGAAAAAATTGTCAACTACTGTACTTTTTGTGGTACCTCTTTTTCTAATCTCGAAGTCCTCCATAAAAATGTTGATTCTCATCTCTGGTATTTTAAATACCCTGTAGTAGGGGAAAAAGATCGTTATGTCACTGTTGCCACTACTCGTCCCGAGACCATGCTTGGCGATACCGCCGTGGCCGTTAACCCCAAAGACAAAAGATATTCTGATCTAAAAAACAAAAAACTTCTTTTACCTCTAGCCAAACGAGAAATTCCCATCATATTTGATTCTTCAATCGATATTAAATTTGGTACCGGGGCTGTTAAGGTCACCCCTTCTCATTCTCCCGAAGATTACGACCTGGGTAAAAAATTCAACCTAAAGTTTATTCGAATCTTTGATTATGATGGAAAAGCCAACGATAATGTTCCAAAGAAATATCAAGGACTTTTTCCAAATCAGCTCCGACAAGCGGTTATTGATGATTTGACTACTGTCGGTCTCATGGAAAAGATCAAAGATTATTCTCATGAAGTTGGCCACTGTTACCGTTGCGGTCGTCCCATTGAACCAATTACCTCTCCCCAATGGTTTGTAAAAATGAAAGAGCTTGCCGCCTCTGCCACCAAGGCTGTCAAAGATGAAGAGGTTACCATCTTTCCCAAGCGTTTCAAAAAATCTTTTCTTCTCTGGATGAACGATATCCGTGATTGGAATATTTCCCGTCAAATTGTCTGGGGTCAAAGAATTCCCGCCTGGTATGTTTTGGATAATAATCCCGAAGTTCTTTTAAGTTTTGTTACAAAAGACGGCGCCACTGTTTCGGGCTACTGGCGCGATCTTCAATCTCAATATGATTTTTCTCAAATTGAATCTGGCCTCCAAACTCTAAACGCTCCGGCTGATTCTCTCTATTACCTTTCCGAAGAAGAAGCTAAAAAACAGGGAAAATTGATTCTTCAAGAAACCGACACCTTTGACACTTGGTTTTCTTCTGGTCAATGGCCTTATTCGACCTTAGGCTGGGATCCCAACGGTAACCACTCACCTGATTTTGATTATTTTTACCCCACCACTGTTTTGGACACCATGTGGGATATCCTCTTTTTTTGGGTCGCCAGAATGATCATCTTTGGTCTTTATGTTACCGGAGAAGTACCTTTTAAAGTTGCTCACATGCATTCTCGAGTCCTCGATGCCAAAGGTCAAAAAATGAGCAAGTCAAAGGGAAATGCAGTAAATCCCGTTGATATCGCTCAAAATTACGGTGCCGATGCCCTTCGCATGGCTCTCGTTATTGGTGTCGCCCCCGGATCCGATATTGCCCTATCAGACGATAAAATTCGTGCTCAAAGAAATTTCGTCAACAAAATTTGGAACGCTTCTCGCTTTGTCCTAATGATTATCGAACGTTTTAAAGAAAAAAATCCTGACTTAAAAATAGCCCCCCTTCTTCAAGGGGGGGTGCCCGCAGGGCAGGGGGGTTTAAACCCCGATGATAAAGCAATTCTAGAAAATTTAAATATAATTATTTCTTCAACCTCTTCCAATCTAAACAAATATCGTTTTGGTCAAGCCAGTGAAGATCTTTACCATTTCTTTTGGCATGATTTTTGTGATGTTTATATTGAGAAAACTAAGGATAGGGGAGAAGAGGTTATTCCCGTTTTGCTCACCGTCTTGATTACCTCTCTCAAACTTCTCCATCCCTTTATTCCCTTTGTCACCGAGTCTGTTTACCAAATTCTTCGTGGTCTGACCAAATTAGCCGAGCCCCAGCTTATCACCGCCTCTTGGCCAACAGAAATAAAATTCTAGGCAATTTCCAAAAGTTTCTTCATTTTAGCTAAATTTTCACTCATTGCCGGGTTTTCAAAATGTTTTCTTGCTGGTTCAAGTTTTTTTATAATCCATTCCGCCAGTGCATTTTTCAAATCGAGAGGGAAAAGTTTTTCCGAAGCGTAATCAGCTACTACATCTGTGTATTTGGTATAAGTCACATTATCTCCAAACTTTTCTGGCCTCTCTATTGTAAACTCGCCGTCTTCTTCTCCCCAAAAAACCAGGGTTTTTACCCAATTTAATAGGGGATTATTTTCAGTTTCCTTGGGAGGTCCATAGGCCTTCTTAATTTTATTTCTTATTTCCTCAGGGCTATCGTGAACAAAAATCGCACTATTTGGCTTTGACTTACTCATTTTTAAGGATTCCTCATCATTTGCTCCAGCTTCCGGTGCTGTTAACCCTGCAATCAAATTTTGGTGAACGGCTACTGGGTTTTGATGTTCTCCTGGAATTTTCTTAATAGCATCTCTGGCGATTACATGTGCCTTTCTTTGATCCATTCCCGCGTGTGCCAAATTTATATCCATAGTGACAATATCGGCAACTTGTAATGGGGGATAAAAAAGAGTCGCCATATTAACGTCTGTCCCTTGTTTTTTACCCATTATCGAAATACTTCTCAAGTTTCTTGACAATGTTATTTGTTTCCCAATTTCCATAAAATTCTGCCAATGAATCGGATTTTTTTCATAAAGATCCTTTCCACTTACAAACTCAACCTTGTCTTCATCTACTCCAAAACACTTAAGTGAAGCAATCAATGCTTGTTTAAAATAGTTCTCTGAAGCCCAACGAATATCCTCCCATTTTCCTCCCAATTTATTATTCAAAAAACTGTGAAAATCTGCCAAGAATATTCTACATTCTGCCCCAGCCTTCAAAAAATCGGCAATTTTCCCCATCGACATTAATCCTGTTCCCAAGTGCACCAAACCCGAAATTTCAAAACCAATATAGTGTCTTATTGTCTTTCCAGATTCAATTAGTTTTTTAAGATCTTCCTCTGTCAACACTTCTTGGCAGTTTCGGCTAATTAAATTTATTTTTTCTTCTGTTGTCATAGTTGAATTATAAACTATTAATAAACTTAACAATTGTTTCGGATAATCTCCGCAAAGAATTAATATCCACCCATTCTGTAGCTCCATGCGCCCCACCCCCAATTGCCGAGGTGACAATTACTGGAATTTTTAATTCCTGCCACAAAAATCTAGCGTCAGAGGCAGCACATTCTATTTCCAGTTCAACTTCCTTTCCGGATATTTCTCGAGCAATCTTTCTCCATCTTTCAATAAAAAAGTTATCTTTTTTCACTTCAAAAAACAAAGGCTCGTCAATCTTTTCCCATTCACATCCATGTTTTTTTGTAGCTGTTTCAATTATCTTTATCAAACCTGCCACTTCTGATTCTTGTTTAATTCTCATATCGATTATCGCTTCTGCCTTATTTGGAACCACATTAGTTGCCTCTCCGCTATGAAATTGTGTCAATACCGCCGTTGTTGATTCATTTGTTTTGCCTTCAAACTCTTTGATTATCTCATTACTACACCTCAACAAATTTTCCGCCGCATTTTTTCCTTCCCATGGTCTTGAAGCATGGGCCGATTTTCCCTCGGCTGTGAGTTTTATATGAAACGGTGCCTTTTGGATTATTATTAAATTTTCTCCACTTCCACCATCGGCCACAACTGCCATTTCAATTTTGTCAAAAAACTTTTTTGCTAAAAAATTTGCCCCATTAAAGCCCCCAACTTCTTCATCACAGGTTACAGCAAAAAGACTATCTCTTTTTCCAAGATTCCACAGTTTTACAAAAGCGTCCAAGCAAGCCACCATTGGTCCCTTCATATCAAGTACTCCTCTTCCAAATAATTTATTCCCCTTTCTTTTTAAAATAAATTGTTCATTCCTAGCCGGAACAACGTCAGTGTGGCTCAAAAACAATGTTGAGGCTCTGTCAACCTCTCCCGCAATTAAAAAGGGAACACTATTATTAAATTTAATAAATACTGGAATATTATTTCGTTTAATTTCTATTTCAATAATCTTTAGGGCTTTAAAGCAATTGCCCTTATCTCCGCTAAGCGATTTTGTCTCAACTAACTTTTTGATTAATTTTGTCTCCATTGTATTGAATTTTGAATTAATATTTCTTCCTCTCTATGGCTAAAAACACCCTCAGTAAATGATGGCAACACCATTACTTCCTTTCCCTCTTTTGACAATTTCCCAAATAAGATATCAATCGAAATTTCTCCATCTCTAATCACTGGTTCAAAACCTGCCAGCCTAAAGCCCATCTTTTTTAACTCAACACTTTGTGCCGCCACCACCTCTGTTGGCCTTTCCAAAGATATCCTTGCTAGTGCGAATCTACCGCCTTCTTCAAAAAATGGATTAACCACCGCTTCAGCTCTACTCCTCCCTCTTGTTTCCCTTAGCTCTACAAATGGCCCAAGCACCTTGGCTTCAAAATTACTTTTTATCTCCCCCTCTTCAACCTCAACAAATTCCGCTTCTTCTCCGAAAAACTTTTTCCAAAAAATATTAAAACTTTCTTTTTCCAGATCATCTCCTATTGAGCTTGGAATTTGTTTTTGCAAATCAATCATATTTTTATCTCTTAGGATTGAAGCCAGCAAAAATATTTCCTGTCTATCAGGGATTCCGTGATGAAACATTGGTGCCATTGCTGTTGGGACGAAACCAATCTTTCTTAAACAAATTGCCTGAGTTGCCTGTCCCCCCGGGACTTCCTTTGTCGACTTTGCGGTTCTCACTTCTGCTCTTAATATTTTAGATTCAGGAAAAAGTTTCCCCTCCTCCCATTGATTGAAGGCCTCGATCATCAATTGACCATTACCGCCATTTGCTCCCTTAACACAGGCCGCTCTACCCAGCTCAACTTCCTTATCATTGATTTTTACCAACGCCGCACAAGCAACTGGAGACAAATTTTGATCAATTTTTAAAAACGCTTTAATTTGTCCACTTTTAATTGATTCTTCCAGTGGGGCAATGTTTGATGCCAGGTTATGGGTTCCGTAATTTTGGCTCAAGATATGAATAATTCCCACAGCCACATCTGCTGCCTTGCTGGCGCACATCTTTGGATCCATTACTGTTTCCACACTTCTAATTTTTCTTTGCTGGATATTGAGAACTGGTTCTTGTCTCCATCCACTATTTTCAATTGTATTTCTCATTTTTTTATTTTTTAATAATTTTTAATAAATCTTAATTCCACTAAACTAGCGTCGATACAAATCTGTATGCATCTGTCCCTTTCTTACTATTCGTTTTTTTCTATTTTTCATAGTCCGACGGGCAGGAGTTGAACCTGCTTAAAACAGTTTTACAGACTGTCGCCAAAACCGTCTGGCTCCCGTCGGTCAAAAAAAAGCCCTCGCCTTTGCAAAACCATTAAGGTCTTACAAGGGTGAGGGCTTCTCACGGTACCACCTTGTTTTATTAACTTACTCACTAAAAAAAGCACCTCACGGTGCTTTAGCTTTCGACATAAGTTAATCTTATTATCGAGTACTTGCTAAAAGCAGTGATACTCACAACTCTGTTTCGGGAGTTCCCGTATCGATTTTGTCGATATGCTCAGAGGGTGTATTATTTCCTCCTTAGCGCATTCCAAATTTAAGGAAGTATATCATTTAATTTTTACGTGTCAAATATTACCGGCCTTACAGTTCAAATTTTTAATAAATGTTCCCAATCTCTGTAGTGTAAAATACTCTATCCATGAAATTAAAGCGTGAGCATTTTATTGTCTTAATTATTCAGATCACCGAGGTTTTAGGTTTTTCGCTGATCTTACCTTTTTTGCCTCTTTACGCCAATGAGCTAGGTGCCACTCCTCTAGTCGTTGGTTTAATTCCCGCCTCCTTCTCTCTTTTTCAATTTTTCTCTTCTCCGATTATTGGACGTCTCTCCGATACCTATGGTCGCAAACCCCTACTTATTCTTTCTCAGCTTTCCACCTTTATTAGTTTTATTGTTCTAGGTTTTGCCCATAATCTTTGGTTAATTTTTCTTTCTCGGGCTATCGATGGTCTCTTAGGTAGTAATTTTACTCTTGCCCAGGCATATCTTTCTGACACCTCTACCAAAAAGGATCGGAGCAAAATTTTTGCTATTTCAGGGGTAGCTTTTTCCATTGGCTTTTTAATTGGTCCCGCTATTGGCGGTTATCTTTCCCGTTTTAATTATTCTTTGGCTGCTTTTTTGGCCGCCTTCATCAGCTTTATCAGCATCATTCTAACCCACTTCTTTTTAAAAGAGACAGTTACTGTCAAAAAAGAGTTCAAATTTTCCTTTCGTCAAATTATTGACACCTCCGCCTTCTCCCGATATTTCGCTGACCCTAAAATTAGGTCAAAATTATTAGAATTTTTTTCCTTTGTCTCTACCCATGCCGTTTGGACAGGTTCCATGCCTCTCTTTGCCAGTATAAAATTCGGACTTGGTGCCGATTTAATTGGTTACGGTTTAGCCTATGTCGGTTTTATCAATATCATTTTTCGAACAGTTCTTTTTAAATTTTTTATCGGCCACTTTGGTGAAAAAAATATGAAAATTTTTGGTTTATTTTCTGTTCTAATTTCTTTTCTCCTTCTCTCTCTTCTAAATAATCCTTGGCTACTTTTATTAGTTTTTACTCTCTTTGCCTTTGGAGGCAGCTTTGTTCGACCGATCTTAAGTGCTGATATCTCTCGTTCTGTTTCTCGACAAGAGCAGGGGACTATTCTTGGAGTTAGTTCTTCTCTCCAAAGCATTAGTCAGGTTTTGGGACCAATTTTGGGTGGTTTTCTTCTTACAAATTTTACTCCCAATAGTCTCGGTTACGTTTCTGCTGTAATCATCTCCTTCGCTATATTTTTAGTTTTAAAAAACCAAAAAACCGTCGCCAATCGTCTATAATGTTCTCATGTCAACTATTTACCTTTTTCGCCACGGCCAGTCAGAATACAATCTTAGTAAAACCTTTACCGGGTGGCTTGATGCTAAGTTGACTCCGCTAGGGATCGAGCAAGCCAAAAATTTAGGACTTATGTTAAAAGATAAGCAAATTAATCTTGCCATTACAACTCGTCTTTCTCGTGCCGCCGACACTCTCAAAGAGGTCTTAGTTTTCCATCCAGAATGCCAAGAAACCATTATTGACGATAGAGTCATCGAAAGATCTTATGGTGATATTGCTGGTCATACTCATGCTGAGATTTTGGAAAAATATGGTCAAGAGCAATTTGATAAATGGCATCGTGGCTGGGCTGACAAGACCAATAATGGTGAGTCTTTTGCTGATGTCGAAATTAGGGTTCAATCTTTTATTACTGATCTTGAGGCAAAATATGGTGGTCAAAATTTTGGCATTGCCATTTCTGCCCACGGCAATTCAATTCGTCTTTTTCGAAAAATTATGGAAAACGCTAGTATCGAAGATACTGTTTCCTGGACTATTCCCTACGATCAATATTTTGAATACACAATTTAGTTAACAGTTTTCAGTTACGAGTTACGAGTAAAAATGCAAAACAGTATTATCAAAGATAAATCCTATAAATTTGCATTAAGAATAGTAAATCTTTATAAGCATTTAACTGAAAACAAGAAAGAATATATTCTGTCAAAACAAGTATTAAGAAGTGGCACTTCTATTGGGGCAAATATTGAGGAATCACTTGGAGGTCAATCTCGCAAGGATTTTTTCTCAAAATTATCAATTGCATATAAAGAAGCTAGGGAAACAAAATATTGGATAAATTTACTCACAGACAGCAAGTATTTAGACACAAAAGAATCAGATTCTTTATTAAATGATTGTGAAGAATTACTAAAAATTATCGGTAGTATCCAATCAACTCTCAAGAAAAAACCGTTAACTCGTAACTGACAACTCATAACTCGTAACTGACAACTCGTAACTGACAACTCGTAACTGACAACTGTTAACTCGTAACTGACAACTCGTAACTCGTAACTCGTAACTGTTAACTCGTAACTGACAACTGTTAACTCGTAACTGATTTTATCTCTTCCTCGATTCTCATCAATCGATTATATTTACAGACCCTTTCACCTCTAGTAGGTCCACATTTAATATATTCACTTCCTACTGCCACCGCCAGATCTACCATGAAGGTATCGTTCGACTCTCCTCCTCCTCGATGAGAGTGGACTGTCCACAGGCCATGTTCAATCGCAACTTTACAGCAGTCAATTGTTTCTGTCACACTTCCAGCTTGATTAAGTTTTATCAATATCGCTGTCGCCACTTTTTCTTCAATTGCGTCTTCCCATACTTTTTTGTTAGTCACGGTCAAATCATCAGCAATATTTGGGAATTTCCCTCCAATCATCGCTGTAAGTTTTGGCCAACTTTTCCAGTCAAATTCTGACAACATATCTTCCCAGCTGACAAAGGGATATTTCTCTATCCATTTTCCATAATATTCAATCAACTCATCAGAAGATAACGTTTTGTTTTCCACCGACAACTCGTAACTTGTTATCTTTGTTTCTAAATTTGTTTTTGCAAATTCACTTGCTGCCGCATCTACAGATATCCCTGCATCAACTCCGGGTATATAACCAGCGTTTTTTATTGCCTCTAATAAATATTCCATTGGTTTTTCATTGTCTTCAATTCCTTCCGGAGCAAAGGCCCCCTCATTCCCCACATTTACCGACAATCCTTCTCTTTTCAATATTTTCCTTAATTCTCCGTATATCTCCATCTCCATCCTCACATTTTCTGCCGCACTTCGATCACCCATGGCACTGACACAATATTCTTGTAAATCCGTAGTTTTGTCAGCATGTTTCCCCCCCTCAATCATTACCATCATTGGTTTTGGTAATTTTTCAAAATCAGGTAGCTTATAAGTCTTTTGTAAGTATATATATAAAGGCAATTTCTCTTCAGCTGCCGATGCTCTTGCTACTGCCATTGATACTCCCAAAATTGCGTTTCCTACTAAAGTAGATTTATCCTCACTATCATCAAGTTCAATCATCTTTTCATCAATCTTCCTCTGCTCGCTTGCCTCCATTCCTATCAGGTGTTTTGCCATAATTTCATTTACATTTGCCATTGCCCTCAACATTCCCTTTCCTCCATAGCGGCTTATGTCTTCATCGATCAATACTGTCGCTTCCCGGCTTCCAGCACTCGCTCCATAGCTAACCGACGCCTCTCCTTCCACTCCTGATTCGAGTCTTACTGTTACTTCCAAGGTTGGTGCTCCACCACTAGCTAATATTTCTCTGGCCTGAACTGTTTTTATTTTTGACATATTAAGTCCATTATACATCGGTTTTAATGACTACTCCTTCATTATCCCCTTGACCAAAATCTCTCTCCGTATATAATATTAGCAGTCAACTGCCTCGACTGATAATTATTTATTCAATATATTTATGCCTATCTCAAACATTCAACCTGTCTCTGGTTACCTTTTAGTTGAACCTCTCAAACAAGAAAAAACAACCGCTTCCGGTATCGTTTTACCCGAATCTCACGAGGAAAAACCTCAATCTGGAAAAGTTATTGCTGTTGGTGCCTCCATCTTTGATGATGGCCATGAGGTAACCTGTCCAGTTAAGGTCGACGACGTTATTGTCTACAAAGAATGGGGTGGAAAAGAATACAAGGACGGTCAGACCAATCTATTAATCCTCAAGTTCGAGGACGTAATGGCAATTATTAAATAAATTATTTGTTTATCTAAAGTTCTAGAGCACTAAAGCTCTAAAGCACTAAATTATGGCAAAACAACTCAAATTCGGGCAGGAAGCCCGACAATCATTATTAAAAGGTGTAAATATTTTGGCCGATGCCGTTGCCACCACCCTTGGTCCTAAGGGTCGTAACGTTGCCATCGAGAAAAAGTGGGGCGGGCCTACCGTTATTCACGACGGTGTCTCCGTTGCCAAAGAAATCGATCTCAAGGATCCCTATGAAAACATGGGTGCTCAGTTAGTCAAAGAGGCTGCTTCAAAAACTAACGATTCAGCTGGGGACGGTACTACCACCTCAACTGTTTTGGCCCAGGCCATCGTTAACAAGGGTCTTCAAAATGTTGCCGCTGGTGCCAATCCTATGATTGTCCGCCGTGGTCTTGAAAAGGCTCTCGCCGTTGTTATCAAAGAACTTAATGATATGAAAAAAGATATCAAGGCTGACGATCAAGCTTCTATTGAAAAAGTCGCCACAATTTCTGCCGCCAGTGAAGAAATTGGTAAAGAAATTGCCTCTGCCATGGTCAAAGTTGGCCGCAATGGCTTAATTACTGCCGAAGAAGGAAAGGGTCTTGCTCTCGAAACCAAAGAAACTTCCGGCATGGAATTCGACAACGGTTTTCTTTCCGCTTATTTCGCCACTGACACTGAAAAAATGGAAGCTGTTATCGATCATCCTTACATCGTTATAACTGATAAAAAGATTTCTTCCATTCAAGACATCCTTCCCTTTTTAGAAAAATTGGTCAAGTTAACCAAGAACTTTGTTATTATCTCCGAAGATATTGACGGTGAGGCATTAGCTACTCTCGTCGTTAACAAGCTTCGTGGTACCTTCAACGTTTTGGCTGTCAAGGCTCCTGGATTTGGTGATCGACGTAAAGCTATGCTCGAAGATATTGCTGTTTTGACCGGCGGCAAGGTTATTTCAGATGATCTTGGTATCAAATTCGAAAATGCTGATCCAGTTGAATACTGTGGCCAGGCCGACTCCATTACCTCCGACAAAGACAAAACTAGAATTATCGGTGGTCACGGTTCTGAAGCCGAAATCGATGCCCGCGTCTCTCAAATTAAAAATGCCCTAGATAACAAGTCAACTTCCGATTACGACAAAGACTCTTTCCGTCAAAGAATCGCCAAATTAGTTGGTGGTGCCATTGTTATCCAGGTTGGCGGTGCTACCGAAGTTGAAATGAAAGAAAAGCTCGAGCGCGTCAAAGACGCTATCGATGCTACCAAGGCCGCCGTCGAAGAGGGAATTCTTCCTGGTGGCGGTGTTGCTCTTCTCAAAGCATCCTTTGCTCTCGACAAATTAAAAACTGACTCGGCCGAAGAACAAGTCGGTGTTGATATCTTAAAATTTGCTCTTCAACAACCTATTAGAAAACTAGCCATTAATTGTGGTGAAGATCCAGGTTATGTCTTTAGTAAAATTAATGATGCTCAACTAGCTGATCCCAAATCAGACATTGGCTACCATGCAGTCACTGGCGAATTTGTTTCTATGACCAAATCTGGCATTCTCGATCCTGTCAAAGTAACTAAATCTGCCTTAACCAATGCAGTTTCTGTTGGAACAATGATCTTAACGACTGACGTTTTAGTCGCTGATATTCCCGAAGAAAAACCAAGTACTCCCGACATGAGTGCCATGGGTGGCGGTATGGGTGGTATGGGTGGCATGATGTAGCACTGTCGTCTAAATTACTCTGTAACTAAAAAATCCCCTGGAAACGGGGGATTTTTAGTAGTATTCTATGTTTATGTCTACTTCGACCAAAGAAAGATATCCTTTAACTGTTTTCCTTCTAGATATTTGGTCGTATACAAAAGGTTTTCACCGTCGCATTTCTTTTTGGACAGTAGTCAGAAGTGTTAGCTCTCTTCAAGACTTATTACCCCAACTCATATTCGCCTACCTTGTTGATTCATTCATTAAAAAAACCCTGTCTATTACGCAAATTTTTGGCCTACTTTCCGTTATTTTAATAAATGGTCTCCTCCAGGTTATTTTACGTCTTAGGTCAAAATACTATCTCAATAAATTAGGTCAGCAAGTTAGACTATCTGTTCGTCAGTTTGCCATTTCGGAATTGATTAATTTTGACCTTAGTTGGCATGAATCCCAGGGTTCAGGTAAAAAAATTACTGTCATTACCAAGGGTTCCGATAGTGTCAAAAGTTTGATTCGTTTCATCAGTCAGAGCGGTGGTGGTACAGATATTTTCACTAACGTTGGCGCTGTCCTCATAATATTTTTAGGTTTAAACTGGAAGTTTTTTGCAATTGCCCTTCTAAATATCATTTTTTATATCGGGATCAACAACTATATCAACCGTCGTCTTAATCAAGTCAAACATTCGTTAAATAAAGAATACGAGAGGGTAATTGCCAAAAATTTTGATTTTTTCTCTAATATTAGCCTCATTAAAACCTTGGGTATTGGCCATCAAGTCAACCAAACTTTATTTAACAAAGAAAAGAACTATACCAACAGATCCATCAAAATGAACTCCATGGGTATCAACAAATGGATTACTATCCAATCAGTTTCCCAGCTTTTTAATGTCTCCATGCTTATTGTCGTCTCCCTCGATATTTTTAATGGAAAAATTTCTCCCGGATCCTTTTTAATTTACATTGGCTATATGGATCGGCTTCAAAACGGTCTCTCAAGTATTGCTAGTTGGATTGACGACCTCATCGATATGAAGCTAGGCTTTTGGAGATTAGTTGCTCTTGTAAATTCAGGAGAGAAAAGAACTGTTATTGGCTCCCTTAAATTCCCAAAACCATTAAAAAATATCTCTTTCAACAATCTTTATTTCAAATATCCCAAATCTCAGCAACCCGTTCTTGACGGTGTTAATTTGCTTGTCAATGGTGGCGAAAAAATCGGCCTTGTTGGTGTCTCCGGTTCTGGAAAATCAACTTTAACCAAACTAATGTTACGACTCTATCTTCCCCAAAGAGGTGGTATAAAAATAAATAATACCAGTCTTAATTCCATTAGCACTGACGAAATTCACCAGAATTATGCCGTTGCTCCACAAGATAACGAAGTTTTTAATCTTTCTTTTAAGGAAAACATTACTATTTCTTCCGGGTTGAGATATCAACCCAAACTTTATCAACAGTCTCTAGACATTTCTCAAAGTCAGACTATTCTCGATAAAATCAAGAACAACCATTCTGTTTTACTCGGAGAAAAGGGAACAAAATTGTCAGGAGGCGAACGCCAGCGTTTAGGAATTGCTCGGGCCATTTACAAAAACTCTCCAATAATTATCTTCGATGAAAGCACTTCTTCGCTAGACTCGAAAACCGAAGAAAAAATTCTTCAAAGTATTGAAAGCAATCTCCGCGAAAAAACAATTTTTTGGGTTGCCCACCGTTTGTCCACTTTACGTTTTACTGATCGTATTGTTGTTTTTGACCATGGTCATATCGTCGAGCTTGGCACCTTTGACGAGTTAATAAAAAAACGAGGTCAATTTTTTCAACTTTGGAAAATTCAAAAACTAACCCGTCTTCGCTCAAAGAAATAATCTTTTGTTAGAATGTTCTAATGAAAAAATATCTTTCAATTTGGGCCATTATCTGGGCACTTGTCACTCTAGTTATCATTTTTCTTGGTTATCAAGATGCCCTTGGTGGCATTGCTCTCGCCGCCCTTATCAGTCTCTTTTTTCTCTTTAAAACTCTTTATTCCGCCTGGTCTGGAACTGTTACCGATATAAAAACAGAAAATGTCTATGTCTCTGATGATGATGGTGGCTACACTCGAAGCGCCGAATTTGCCTACATCAAATTAGATAACGGTAAAAACAAAAAGACAGCTAATCTTGGTTGGAAAGTAGGGGATAAATTAGAGAAAGTTCGCGGTGAAACATCTGTAAAAACCATCAAATAGTTATTCTTTTTAGGTTGATTTCCATCCTCTTTTAGCTTAAAGTATATCCGTATGAATAAACTTGTCTATTTCTTCGGAAACAACCAAACCGAGGGTAATGCCTCACAAAAATTTATTCTAGGTGGTAAAGGAGCCAATCTTGCTGAAATGAGCAAAATTGGTATTCCCGTCCCTCCAGGTTTTACTCTTTCCACTGAAGTCTGCAAATACTATTCTGACAACAAACAGCAATATCCCCCCTCTCTTGAAAAAGATGTTTCAGACAATTTGGCAAAACTAGAACAAGCCACTGGCAAAAAATTTGGCGATGTCAAAAACCCTCTTTTAGTTTCCGTTCGCTCCGGTGCCGCTTCTTCCATGCCTGGCATGATGGATACTATTCTAAATCTTGGTCTTAACGAAGATGTTGTCAATCATCTTGCTATTGCCACCGATAATCCTCGTTTTGCCTGGGATTCCTATCGCCGTTTCGTCCAAATGTACGGTAATGTTGTTGAAAATATTGAGCATGAAAAATTTGAACATGTCATCGATGAAGTTAAATCATCTCTTGGTATTAAAGAAGATACCGACATGACCGCCGCCAACTGGCAAGAAGTCGTCAAGGGCTACAAAAAATTATTTAAAATTGAAAAAAATCGTGACTTCCCCGATGATGCCAAAGAACAACTTTGGGGTGCTATTCGTGCTGTCATGGGTTCTTGGAACAATACCCGCGCCATTACCTATCGTCGTCTAAACCATGTCGATGAAAAAATAGTTTTCGGTACTGCCGTCAATGTTCAATCCATGGTCTTTGGTAATCTTGGTGCTGATTCTGGTACTGGTGTTGCCTTTACTCGAAATCCCGCCACTGGTGAAAATCTACCCTACGGTGAATATTTAATGAATGCTCAGGGAGAAGATGTTGTTGCCGGTATTCGTACTCCCAAACATCTTGATTCTCTCAAGGAAGATAACGAAGTCGTTTATAAAGAATTAATTGATATTTTTTCCAAGTTGGAGAAACACTATCGTGATATGCAAGATGTCGAATTTACCATAGAAAATGGCAAACTCTACATTCTCCAAACTCGAAGTGGTAAGCGAACTGCCCCTGCTTCGGTCAAAGTCGCTGTTGACCTAGTTACCGAAAAACTAATCACCGAAAAAGAAGCCATTCTCAGAGTCGAACCTGACAAGCTTGACCAATTGCTTCATCCTACTCTCGATCCCAAAGCCAAGGCTAGCCATAAAGTAATTGCCAAGGGTCTTCCCGCCTCTCCTGGTGCTGGTGTTGGTCAAGCAGTTTTCAACGCTGACACTGCCGTTGAGTGGAAGGAAGCCGGTAAAAAAGTCATCTTAGTCCGTGCCGAGACCTCCCCCGAAGACATTGCCGGTATGGACGCCGCCGAGGGTATTTTAACCGCTCGTGGAGGCATGACCTCCCACGCTGCTGTCGTTGCCCGAGGTATGGGTAAGTGTTGTGTCTCTGGCTGTGAAACAGTCACTGTTTCTGAAATTGAGAAAAAATTCCGTGTCGGTGATCAAGTTGTAGAGGAAGGGGATTTAATTACTCTTGATGGTTCCACTGGCGAAGTCTTTTTAGGTGAAATTTCAACAATTAATCCCGAACTTTCCGGTTATTTTGGCACCATCATGGAATGGTCTGATAAATATAAAAAACTCGGAGTTCGTACCAATGCCGACACTCCCAAAGACGCTCAAGTCGCTCGTGACTTTGGTGCTCAAGGTATTGGTCTTTGCCGCACCGAACACATGTTTTTCGAAGCTGATCGCATCTTTGCTGTTCGCCAAATGATTGTTTCTGAAACCTTAGAACAACGTAAAGAAGCTCTTGCCAAAATTTTCCCCATGCAGAAAAATGACTTCAAAGAGCTTTTCCAAATCATGAAAGGTCTTCCCGTCAAGATTCGTCTTTTAGACCCACCTCTTCATGAATTTTTGCCCAAAACCAAAGAAGATATCGAGGCCATCGCTAAAGAAATGGGTATTTCTCCCGAAAAATTAACTGATAAGGTCGAGTATCTCCATGAATTCAACCCCATGATGGGTCATCGTGGTTGCCGTTTGGGTGTTACCTTCCCCGAAATTTTTGAGATGCAAGTCGAGGCTATTGCCGAGGCTTCCTGTGAACTAATCAAAGCAGGTGAATCTATTGTTCCCGAAATTATGATTCCCTTGGTTGGTGAATTTAACGAACTCAAATGGCTCAAAGATCGTCTCGTTCCAGTTATTGAGGCCACTATCAAAAAACATGGTGTCAAAATGGTCTACGAAATCGGTACCATGATTGAAATTCCTCGTGCCGCTCTCACTGCCGACACCATTGCCACCGAGGCTGACTTTTTCTCTTTTGGCACCAACGATCTAACTCAGATGACCTATGGTTTCTCTCGAGATGACTCTGGGAAATTCTTAAAAGATTATCTCGACAAAAAAATTCTTGTCGAAGATCCTTTCAAAAGTCTTGACACTGTTGGTGTTGGTCGACTCATGAAGATGTCTGTCGATCTTGGCCGCTCTACCAAGAAACATCTTCACATCGGTATCTGTGGCGAGCAGGGTGGCGATCCAGCTACCATCAAATTCTGCCACGAAATAGGTCTGAACTATGTTTCCTGTAGTCCTTATCGTGTCCCCATTGCTCGTTTGGCTGCCGCCCAGGCTGCTATTGAGTTGGAAAAATAAGTTTTTTCAGGGTAGAAATTTTCTATTCTAAAAAAACCTCCCAACCGAACAAAAAATAATGCAAAATACGCATCACTTTTTGTCGGTTGGGACAACAGGTTTTTAGGGTTATTTCATAACTTTTTTGGAAATTTTCTTCCAGATTTTGCCTCCTTCTCCTTTGCCGATTTTTCTACATACATATCCTCCGTAGCATAACCACAGTGTGGTCACGCCAAAGCTGGCAATCCCACTCAGTAGATGAAAAATATCTCTACTGATATAAGAATAAGATAAGTCAAGCGCAAACCTAGCCGTGAATATCAGCCATACTAGCCAAGAATATTTTCGAGTCTTCTTAAACAAAGACCCGACTAGGATTGGTAGTCCAAATTTCCAAAAATATTCGATGGCATAGGTGATATCACACAGCAGGCGAACCGCCGTTTCATATTCTTTTACCTTTCCCCAGGCCAGGTTTCTGACAAGGTATAACCCGTCAAAAACATCCAGAACTAAGGATGATAAAACTACTACCAAGAGTACACGAAACATTTTCTTACTCATTTCTTTTCTCTCCCATAGATTAAAAGCCGTCTCTATAAACCCGTTGGTTTACAGATTTCAGCTTTTAATCTTTCCTAAAAACCATGTTGTTAAAGTACTTATCCTAATCAACTGCAAAAGTGCTTTACTTTTTGTTAATTAAGATAAATACATTATCTTATAATAATTGATTATTATCAGGACTTTTATCAGACAATCATCGGACAACAAACTGATATGTTATATTCAAATAATGGATGTTTCACATCAGCAAATTTTTCAAAATCTAAAGAAGCAAATTGATAATGCCAGATCACATCAAAGCCATCTACTGATCTTTACCTTTGTCGGTTCAGGCAGTAGCTATCTCTTAAAATTTCTTGCAAAGCTAGACTCCACATTAACCTATATAAATAGTCCAGATCAGTCTCTTGGTGACTATTCCTTGCTTGATCTTTCTCTCTCAGAAGCCCTGGTTTTTCTCGACAAAGTCAATTTAAATCAGAAATGTGCCTTGTTAATAAACAATGGTTCTGATTTTCACTCACCTCTATTGAAAAATTACAAAACGCATCTATATCTTTCTTTTCCCTTATCAACTCGTAGTCTTAAAGACTCATCTTGCATTGCTCGGGAAATAAATCCCTCTCTCAGTCAAAAACAAATTAACGAAATTTATAAATATTCCCAAGGGGTAAGTAAAATAATAAAGCATCTTTCTATAAACCCGTCATCTATTTCCACCCCTGATTCTGTCTTAAATAATATTGTTGATGATGTCCTTTCTTCTCTTAGGTCTTATTCTGCCAAGGAGATCGAAAGTTTGGGGATTTCTTTTCCTTTCGCCAACCGTGATTTTAAAAAATTTCCTATTATCATAAACTTTGATCTTTCTTTTTCCGAAAATTCAGTATTATCTCCATCACATCTTTCCCCTACAGAGTCAAGGATACTCCAAAAAATTATTGATAATTCGGGGAAAATTTCCAAAGAACAAGTTTCGGATATCAAGTGGGGTGAAAATAAATATGATGAATTTTCAGACCAGGCCATCAACAAAACTATTCGCCGACTCAGTTCTAAGTTAACCCAATATTCCATAAAAACAATCCCTAAAATAGGTTTTATTCTGGAGGCCAATGCCCGCTGATATCATAAAAGGGGACACTTCATTATCTTTCCCCGAGAACCACCCGCCTTCACCCGGCTTCAAGGCTTTGGTTTTGGGTACTGAAGTTACTGACCCAATAGAACATTCGAGTCTCACTGTGGGGATTTTAAAAGTCATTGATAAAGATGGTAGTGAGGTTTTTATTCCTTCTTTTCAGGCAAACGGTAATTTTGAAACAAGTCTTCCCTTACCGTCATCACCTGATTTTAAATTAGACGACAATCAAAAGTTAAGGTTAAAATCTGCTACCGACACAAACTTACCTCCCATCCTTGCCACCCATTTAGCCTTAAATACAAACATTCCTCTTACAGATTTTTCTAATTATCAACGTGATATTCCCCCCATCATTGCTTCTATTTACGGCCCTCCTGGCGTTCTTAAATCAAAACTTCTCGCCATCCTAAATGTTGCTACTGGGCAAGAGGTCTATAGTTTTGACTCATATTCACCTCGTGATCTAGCCTCATATATAGAGGTTTTACAAGAGCTTCCTCAAGATGCTCATCTCAAAGAAATATTATCAACCATTGATCAAGTAAAAATATCAAAAGAAAGACAATCATTTTCTCTAAAAGAAACTTTAGATAATTTTCTTGAATTTATTCACAAAAGTCCATCTTTAACTAGCTGTCTCATCGATCTCCCTGGCTACGACCCCCAAAAACGAACCCCCGATGCCATTGATTTTGCTGCTCTTCTTTCTCTAAATTCCGTTTTTCTTTCTATTAACCCCCAGGCAACTGAGGAACAAATTATTTCTAGTTACATCGGTCAAGCCAATCGTTTTATTCTCCTAAATTCCACTACAAATTCCCAAATTCAAAATACTGTTTTTATCAATCAGGTCAACAAATTAGACTGAAATCTATTATT
>Ga0100403_1000898_pt1 | contig 28930 bp, 39 predicted proteins | sample CryGeymet201501t_FD_83663 | JGI IMG/M metagenome (GOLD analysis project Ga0100403, IMG submission 83663) | Groundwater microbial communities from Crystal Geyser aquifers in Utah, USA - Crystal Geyser metaG 2015-01t | ecosystem: Environmental > Aquatic > Deep subsurface > Groundwater | place... | reverse complement strand
TATGCTGCAACTGCAGGAACTATGTGGATATATGATAAAAATAACCCGAAAAATACCGTTTTGATTTCTAAAGAGGATAAAATTCCAGAAGGCTGGCTGAAGGGCAACGGAAAGCAGAAAGGAAAATTTTATTGCCATAATCCGGTAGAAATGACTATGGTAACTGAAGAAAGCGAAATTCCGAATGGTTGGATCCGCGGCTTCGGCCAATTCAAATCGAATAAAAAAGTATGGTGTTGTTTAGTCGAGAATACTGATATTCGAAAAAAGTTTCCAAGAAATGAAATACCAAATGGTTGGAAGAAAACTGAACCTGGTTTGAAATTGATTCAAAAGAAATCGGCTAATCTAAAAGGGTATGTTGGATTTTATAACCCGAAGACTGGAGAAATGAAACGGCTCCCCAGTAATAAAAAACCACCCAAAGGATGGATTAAAGGTCAACCATATAGTGGAACGGAGGGAAAAATTGGTTGTTTTGATCCGTTGACAAATAAAATATCATTTGTTGCAGTAGAAGATGAAATTCCGGCAGGCTGGCTGCGAGGATTCCCAAAAAGGAAGTAAATGAAAGAATATTTAATTCAAGTCGAAACTTCAGAGCATATAAATGACTCGAGCAAAGAGTACTCGTTGTATGTTGGTGAGCAGCGTGCGATACCGAAAGCAATTGATGGATTGAAATCGGCCCAGCGTAAAGCATTGTTCTTGATGATGAGCAAAGCTGGAGAAATTAAGACGGTGAGTCTTTCCGGTGAGACCATTTCTCGAGGACTCTATGTTCATGGTGATGGCAGTATGTCAGACACGATTTCTCTTTTGGCGGCACCGTTTTCAAATAACATACCGTGGATTACTGGTATCGGAACTTTTGGTACAAAGGTGAATCCCAAGGCGTTTGCCGCACCGCGATATACCTATGTGAAAAGAGCCAAAGCAGCTGAGCAGATTCTCTATATCGATAGAGATATCATCCCTATGCAAGAAAATTATGATGGATCAACTGAAGAACCGTTGCATTTTCTGCCAGTGATTCCAACGGTTCTATTGAATGGTATTTCTGGTATCGCCGTTGGTTGGTCAACTGAAATTTTACCAAGATCACTTGATGATTTGATCCATGCCACAATTTCAGCGATTGAAGGGAAGCGTTTCAAATTCCTAACTCCCAAATATCAATATTTGGATTGTGTGGTTAACAAAATCGAAGGTAACTCGTGGGAATTTCAAGGCAAGGTTAAAATTGTCAACTCATCAACTTGTGAAGTCGAAGAGTTGCCGCCAGATCTTCCACTTGAAAAATTCAAGGATCGGTTGATTCAACTCGAGGATCAAAAAATTATTCGATCATTTACAGATCACAGCACAGATCACATTAATATCGAAATTGATTTTCCCAGAGGAACCCTAAGTGATAAAACTCCGGATTGGATTATCAAAACACTTAAATTGACAAGTCGAAAGACCGAACGTATTGTTGCTGTAGATTGGGATAATAAATCTATTCGACAATTCGAGTCAGCCGAACAGCTTATCAAAGAATTTGTTGAGGTTCGGTTTGGGTTCTATGTCAAACGATTTGAAAAATTCCTAAAGGACGATTCGTATGAGCTTGAATTTTGGAGAGCAGTCAAACTTTGTTTCGATAAAGGATTTCCGTCTGAACTTATCAAAGCGAAAGATAAAAATGAGGTTATGTCGGTTATTCGTAAAATTACGAAGGGTTGCAAGATCGATGATTCGCAAGTTGATAGAATTTCGGGAACACCTTCGTATCATTGGGCGAAGGATCGGTATAAGGTGGTACAGGATCGTATTAAAGAGCTCGAAGCCAGCATCAAGAAGTACCAAACTCTGCTGGCTAAACCAGCTGGCATCCGAGATATTTTCAAACAGGAAGTCGCTGCTCTCAAAGCGCAGAAATTTGAAATTGAGCGATGAAATCAATAAAGGATAGCATTCTGAGAATTAGACCCGTTGTGCTTATTGATATTCGATCAAAGGTAAAAACAATTAACCGGTTGATTGTCCCGGATCGCACATTTAATTTTATATTGAACTTTGGAAATATTTGAGAGAGGGTAAAGGATGACAAATGGATTCGCAATCGGTTATACCGAAGGTGACGTGACAGCCGCCGTTGAAGATATTATCGTTCACGGATGTAACGCACAAGGCGTTATGGGATCAGGAGTCGCGAAAGCTATTCGAGACAAATGGCCTGGTGCATTCGAGGTTTACCGGGAAGCTTATGATGAACGGGGGTTAGCGCTCGGCGAAGTAATTTGGTACACGACTCCAGAGGGAAAATTGATTGCGAATGCCATTACGCAAGAATTTTACGGTAGAGACAAAAAGCGATATGTTGATTATGATGCAGTTCGAAAGGCATTCACATCGATATCTGGGTTTGCCAAAAAAACAGGAAAATCTGTTGCAATGCCAAAGATAGGTGCTGGCCTCGGCGGAGGTAATTGGACTTTGATTGAAAATCTTGTCGAAATTTGTTTCGATATTGATACTGTCACGGTATATTTAGGAGAATAAAATCGAATACGATTTAATATCTGAGAGATATTCATATCAATTGTCAGAAAAAGTAAATGATGCACTTGAAGATGGTTGGGTAATAAGCGGTCCTCCATTTGTTTTTAATGATCTGATCTGTCAGTTGATGATAAAGCCGGACCAGATTCCGGCTGTAAGAACCGCTTGGGAGAAATACCAAGCATTAGTGAAATTGGGAAAATAATGGAATATAAAATCGTTTCATTTAATGATTCATTTCAAATGGCAAATGCAGTTACCTTGCAGTTAAGTAAAGGTTGGATTCTTTATGGTCCCCCATTTACAATTGTTCGTTCACCGAGTGTGACAAACTATGCACAAGCTATGGTACGCCCGATAGATAATTCATCTGCAAATGAAGCATGGAAGAAATACGAATCTATTGTGAATTTAGGAGTCTGATGTCTATCACTTGGAATTCAGGGTTCCCTGAAACTGCACCGAAAGATGGAACTGAAATTCTTCTTTACGGAACCTGGAATGGTGATCGTGAAGGCCAGGATTTTTATGGTGTTTTTGCTTGGTCGACCCCGTCTTCTAGGAGAGATGCGACTGGTTACGATTGGTATTCAACGCTGTTGCCGTTAAGTCGTTTCAACGTGACTTGCACCGATTGGGCATATCTTGTTCCTCCAGAAAAGAAATGAATCGTCACCGACAATTTGATGAAGGCTACCGGGATTATTTACTCGGAATCACTTTGAGTGACAGTCCCTATGATAGGGCTTCGCAACCTGAACAATATAAATCTTGGCGCGCCGGTTGGAAGCAAGCCAAGTTCGATAATATTGACAATTCACAACCACAACCATAAAATAAGGAGAGTATTATGAATGTATTTGATAACAGAGCCCTGACCGCAGACGAACAAACGATCTTGAAAACCACGATTGAAGATGGGGTCAAATATCTCGAAACAATCTTCCTTGAGCGTGAATCACTCCGTGACTTGGTAAAATCCACTGTTGAAAAATTGAATGAAAATATCGATTTGCCAGACGGAAAAATCAAGGCTAGCACAATCAATAAAATGATGCGTGCCGTCCACAAAAGAAACTTACAAGATGACAAAGACAAGGTTGCTGAAGTGGAAGATGGTTTGGAAGCTATCGGTAAAACCATCTAGGTGAAAGTTGATTAGTATCACGAAAGAAATTCTGTCAAACTTTTTACAATTCCTTATAAATGATTGGAGGCATGACCGAGCGTTATTCTTCATTGAGAATATCGGGACTGTGCTTGGTTTGATTGCTGCGACTCTGATTGCGGCTTTTACTACCCAAGCACCTTTTTTCACCATTTACCTGTTTTTCACGTTCTGTTCATTGCTGCTCATTGTGGCAGCATATAAACGGAATTCATCGCCTGTTGTGGTTTTGAATACTGGGTATCTTTTTATCAATGTATACGGATTGTTGCAGGCAATCCCAGGAGTTTTATGAGTTATATCGACGCACATCATGATAGAAATTCAGACGTGATATTGGTTTCAGAAAGAGTAAATGGAAAAAGAATTATCCGTGAACTACAACCGGTCTATGAATTTTATTATGAAGACGAGTTGGGTTCTGTAATTGCAACTACTGGCGAACGTGCGAAATTGGTTTCGTGCAAGCGAATGCGGGATTTTCAGAAAGAACTTAAATCCATGGGTTCTAGAAAACTTTTTGAATCTGATCATAATATTGTGTTTAAGACACTAAAGAAGTACTATCAGAATGTCCAACCAGCAAACTTGCATGTTTCTTTTTTCGACATCGAGGTAGACTTTGACCTTAAAAAAGGTTATTCGACACCGGAAGATCCTTTCAATCCAGTAACTGCGGTCTCGGTTTTTAATGTATGGATGGATACACTTTTCACACTTGTCATCAAACCCGAAACATTAACAGAAGAGGAAGCACAGAGAATCGTAGTTGATTTTCCAAACACGATTCTATGTGCGAACGAGAAAGAACTTCTCATGATGTTTCAAGATATTATCGAAGACGCCGATGTCATTTCGGGTTGGAACTCAGAAGGGTATGACGTTCCGTATATGTTGAATAGGACCATTCAGGAACTTGGAAAGACTTCTACTTCAGGTTGGTGTTTGTTTGGAATGCAACCAGTCAAGACAAAGTACGAACGGTTTGGTAAGGAACAATTGACGTTCACACTTAAGGGGCGGCTGCACATCGATTATTTAGAACTCTATAAAAAGCATACTCCCAAGACGCAAGAGTCTTATAAATTGGATTTCATTGGTAACCAAGAAGTCGGTGAACAAAAAGTCCAATATGAAGGCACCTTGTATCAACTGTATCGAGAAGACTTTAGAAAATTCATTGACTATAACCGGCAAGATACTATGTTGCTCTCGAAAATCGACAGCAAGTTGAAATACCTCGATCTTGCCAATCAAATTGCAATCCAAAATTACGTGCTAATCCCATCAACAATGGGAACCGTGGCATGGGTCGACCAGTCAATTATAAATGAAGCACATGAGCGTGGCATGGTTGTACCGACTAAACCTAAGGATGAAGAATTGTCATCCTCGGCCGCCGGCGCATGGGTCGCCGATCCAGAGTTCGGTTTGCAGGAATGGATCGGCTGCGTTGACATCAACTCACTTTACCCATCAACTATTCGACTACTGAACATGAGCCCCGAAACGATTGTTGCTCAGATTCGAGATGATTTCACCCAAGAATTTCTTGAAGAACGAATTGCTCGAGAAGATTTGTGGGTTTCAGTCAAGGGCATCCGAATGAAGAATTACACTGAAGCCTGGAACGGTTTGTTCGGCACCGTAGAATTTAATATGGTCTTGGAACAATCTGCAACTGAGTTAACGGTTGATTTTTGTGATGGAACCACACAGAAGATGTCTGCGAAAGATCTTTATGGAATGATTTTCCAACCGGACTCCGGACTTAATATATCAGCGAATGGTACGATCTTTCGAACTGATATCGATGGTCTGATTCCTGGACTGCTGGCTCGTTGGTATACTGAACGACAGGAAATGCAGGCAAAAGCAAAAGAATTTAAGAACGAAGCCGAAGTCGAAACCGATCCGGACAAAAAGAAAGAGTTGATGAAACAGTTCACTTTCTGGAATATGAGACAGCAGATTCGTAAGATTCAGCTGAACTCACTTTATGGTTCGTTGTTGCAGAAAGGTTCGAAATTTTACGACAAACGAATGGGACAATCTGTTACCTTGACTGGCCGGTGTATAACTCGACATATGGCGGCAAAAATCAACGAAATTGTAACCGGAAATTATGATTATACTGGCGATGCGATTGTATATGGCGACACTGACAGCCTGACGCCCGATAGCATGGTCGAAACTGAAGATGGTCGAATGACTATTGCTGCATTATATGATCATTTCTCCGGCGCGATTATTTCCGATAACGAAAACACTGAAAAGAAAATTCCACTTGGTGAATTCGAAGTTTTGTCTTATGATGAAATGAAAAAAGAACCGACGTTCCGGGAATTGAAAAGAATTCACCGGCATAAGGTTTCGAAACCGAAATGGAAGCTCGTTACTGAGTCAGGGAAAGAAATTATTGTTACCGGTGATCATTCCCTAGTTGTGCTTCGGAATGGTCGTTTGGTTGAGGTTCGTCCTTCTGAGGTAAATCCGGAATCAGATCAGGTTGTGACCCTGTGATGTTCATTTTAATGGTAATTTTTGGAACGCGAATCCGGAATTATATGAAGCTGCTGACTTAGTCGGTAGAGGAGAAAAATCAAGAGCTTCAGAAGTTTGGGAGCGGGAGCGTTCAAAAATTGAAAATGCAAAAACACGGGGTTATAATGTAATGGTTGTTTGGGAAAAAGATTGGAAGGAAGATCCCGAAAAAGTATTGGAACAAGTGGAGAGATTTTGGAATGGCGATTGAAAAAATTAAAACGATAGAACAAATCGGTGAATTCGAGGATGAGTGGGTATATGACCTTGAAATTGATGAATCAGATACTGAAAATGAAATCGTACAGACCTTCTTTGCTAATGATGTTCTAGTTCACAATTCGGCCTATTTTTCAACTTGGAAATATATGCAAGAAAATAATATTCCTTTCTCTTGGTCGAAAGAAGATGTGGTTGAACTTTATGACCAAATTGCTGAAGCGGCCAATCAATCATTTCCTGAGAAGATGCATGAAATGTTTCATTCTGGATTGGATCGAGGTGCAATCATCCAAGCCGGCCGAGAACTGGTTGGAAATCGAGCACTCTTTGTTGCTAAGAAGAGATATGCAATTCTAGTTTACGACAACGACGGTTTCCGTGAAGACCAGAATGGTAAGCCCGGTAAAATGAAAATCATGGGATTGGATATTAAAAGAGCAGACAGCTCGAAAACCATTCAGAACTTTCTGGAAGATTGTATGCTCTACGTTCTGACAGGCGGCGACGAAGCCGGCCTGAAACAAAAAATTCAGGATTTTAGATTGGTATTTAAGAGTTTGCCTGCTTGGGAAAAAGGTTCTCCGAAATCAGCAAACAAAATGAGTTTCTACACAGATGAATTAAAGAAGCGCGGCAGTGCAGCTCGCCTTCCTGGTCACGTTCGGGCGTCAGTTAACTGGAATCAACTCTGCGAGATCAATAATGATAGGTACGCAACACGAATCACTGATGGATCTAGAATTGTAGTTTGCAAACTCAAGCAAAATCCATTGAACATCACAAGCGTTGCATATCCGATTGACGAGTTGAATTTACCGAAATGGTTTAAGTCATTGCCGTTCGATGATGACGCAATGGAATCATCAGTCGTTGAGAAAAAACTGCATAACATCTTTGCAATTCTCGGTTGGGATTTACATATTGGTGAAGCTGCCCATTCACAAGTTCTGAATTCAATGTTCCAATTCTAATGTTTGATTTTATCAAAAATATATTCAAAGATCCTTGCCAACACCCTGAATGGTTAGAAAAGGGCGGCAAGCGCTTCTGCAAGCATTGCGATGAAGAGCAATGGCTCTTTGTGAAACGATACCCTCAGGTAGGTGAACCGAAAATGACATGGCAAACAATGCGAAGGAAAAAGAAATGGATTTGAAATTTCAATTTAAGGAAAAACCGACATCTTCTGCAGAAAATGAACTCTTGGATATTCTTATAGAAGAAGCAGCCGAAGTTCAAATTAGAGCAACCAAACTCAAACGGTTTGGGCCAAAGGAAATTCAACCAGGCCAAGAATTGAATAACATTGAACGACTTTCGATGGAAATCGGTGATTTATTATTCATGATAGATTTAGCCAGTAAACACGGATTGGTTTCGACTGAGTATATCGAATCAGGCAAGGAAAGCAAACATAAACAACTGAAAAAATTTTTAAAGCATCAAGAACTTCTTTTTGACAAATCAGAAGCACCGAATTAAAATAAAGGAAATTGAAATAACACAAAGGAGAATAAAAAGTGAAAAAGTATCTTCAGGATTTGGTAAGGTGCACATCAGGAATCGAATTCGGCGTAATTCGTGTAGAAGGTAACTCAACCGAGACCAAATATCAATCAGTATCAGAAGATCGAACTGTAATTATGACAGCAGTAGCTGCGGAACCAGTTGATGATTTCAAAGGCGTTTTTGGCCTTTCGAACCTTTCACTTCTTTCTGGGTTGGTAGGTTCAAAGTCATTCAAGGGAGACGATGCTTCTGTAACTGTGAAGATTGAAAATCGCGGCGGCAAGGACATTCCAGTCTCATTCGTCTTTGACAATGATTCAGGAATGCACGGTGTTTACCGACTTATGTCAGAACAAGCAATTCCAGCACAACCGAAATTTGCCGGAACTACATATGCGATTGAAATCGACGAACCGGCTCGACAGAAGATTGCTGAGTTCGCTGAAATGGCAAGTTTGTTTTCTGTGCAAGAAGAAAAGTTCACACCGAAGATTGTTGATGATAATTTGATTTTCGCAATCGGTGATGAAAATTCAACCAGCCACGCAGCTTCTGTTCAGTTTGCAACAAAGGTTGGTAAAGGATACAACGGCGGCTTCGCATGGCCGACCTCTCAGGTTTTGACAATTCTTAAGTTGGCGGACAATAGCAACTCGGCATTGTCTCTCTCGAACGATGGGGTCATGAAGATCGACATTGACACCGGAATTGCCAAATATGAATTCTTGTTCCCTGGTCATACCTAAATTTGACAAAACATATGAACCAAACTAAAATAAAGAATGAAGTCTTAGAACGGGCGGTCAGCGCCACGCTTCAAGCCGATCCTGACCGCCCTGGCGTTTCTACTCATGATGAGAAAACTTCACGTTATGCGAATGGAGTTTCTGCTGGTGTAGCTGCGGCAGTCTCAAATATACGAAAGCTTATGGATAAGTGAACAAAATGTTCATTTTTATCTAAGAAAATCAAGTTGATAAAAATTCAAAAAACGAGGCCAAATGTCAGACATCGACCGTAAAGAATATAGGCAAAAACGGCCTTTCAATGAAGCTTTAGCAGGAAAAACCACCGATTACTGGAAATCAAACCGCGATCCTAGATTAGAAGTTGGCGATCCGCAAGGTGATTATGCGATTTATTTGCCGGCCACGTCTAGTAATTATGTGGTTTATTCCCATAGGTCTAGAATTGAGGAGTTTGGAATGAAGACGGCAGGCCATTCGAAGGGGCATCGTCTTCCAAATGCTTGTGATCCGGACGGCGACGAACTGAATTTTTATCAGAAAGACAGTGGGTCCTACTTTTACGGCGCCGGACTTTACTCATCTGGGCATGCTACCTTAGATATTCCGAAATCACAAGAACGAGAGTCGTTTGTTCACGAGCGTGACCCTTCTGTCACAATGGTCGGTGACTCCGGGGGATTTCAATGGGCAACCGGAACATGGAAGACTGATTGGTCTGATTTGAATAGCATCGAGAAAATCAGAAAGACGGTTTTAGCTTGGCTCGAATTCACCGCCGACTACGCGATGATTTTGGACATGCCGACTGCTGCTATTGAGCGCAACAAAGATTGGAATATTATCCATGAGATGATGCGTAATAAGTACGCGACCGGTTCGTCCTACAAACCGACTCAAGCGTGTTTAGATTTCACGCTTGAGAATGCAGATTATTTCATCCGAAATCGAACAGAAGGAGCCGTCCAGTTCTTGAATGTTCTTCAAGGAAGGACGGCGAAAGAAGCTGAAGACTGGTATCAAGCTGTCAAGCATTTGCCATTTGAAGGTTGGGCGTTTGCTGGTAAGAATGCAATTGATTTCGAAATGATTTGTCGAAGAATGATTCGTTTACGTGATGAAGGTATGCTATCTGATGCTCGACACTGGATTCATATTTTGGGAGTTTCTAGAATTGGATCAGCGGCTCCATTGACACAAATTCAGAGAATCCTACGAAAGCAAGTATCACCCAAAGTCACGGTAAGTTTTGACTCTTCATCTCCATACCTTTCAACTGCGAACGGTTTGATCTATACCCGTAACGTATTCAACAAAAAGCAATTCACGTTCATTATGGATTCATGTGTCGATGACAAAAAACTTGTGAATTCCACAATGCCACTTTGTGATTGGCTTCAGGAAACATATGGTGCGACTGAAAATGATTTGACATGGGCGTCACGCAATCTCACAGTTGGAGATATTTGCACGAAAGGGATTGACAAAGAATCTAATTCAAGTTGGGATACGGTTTCGTATATTTTGGTGATGAATCACAATACCGAAATGCAACTCAAAGCAATTCAAAGAGGCAACCGAATTTACGAAGGTAGTGACCCCGATCGAGTTTCTATTCAAGATGGATTGTTCAGCCATCAGGAAAAGATTATTCTTCCGGGACTAGAACATATGCGAGACGTCGTTCTTCCAGAAATCTTCGAAAGCGAAACTCCGATGGATGCAATTCAAAAATATAAGCCATTCTTGACTGGTAGAGACAAGGTACACGGAACAATCAACGGAACCAAAACAGGCCATGCGTTTGGTGATGATGTGTTGGCTGACAATTTTGAATTTTAAATCGGTAAAAAAACAAGTTCGACCTTGTCCAGCAAGCCGGCCGGTTATTACCCATTGTTTTGCTGATTATACTCCGGAGCAGACCGTAATGCGGCACGTTTCGACACCGAATATATTCAACCGAATTTACGAAGGAATTTTTCATGGAATTAACACCAGTTCGAATTGAGGAAGCGCACGTACCGCATTATCCGATTTCTTTGCCGATATCGAGACAAATAGAAAATCAAGCCATGGATTTGACAAGGATTCTTGAGGTTCAGAGCCTGCGCACTACTTTGACAGACAGACAAGGACAACTTTTTTGAGAATCGCATTTGCTATTAGTAAACATCATTTGCACCCGAACGGTGGAATTGGTCAATTTGCTAAATCTTTCTTAGAAATGGCTGAAGCCAATGGCTGGCGGGTTGATTTTATCTTAGATACGGCTCCCAGAAAGAATGATCCCTTGGTTGAATTTATCGAGGGGAAGGGTTGCCAAATCATTTTTCCTGATTCTTCGGTTTCATACGGCAGGCATAACCACTTATTTCAATTTGGTGATTCATTCAATATCGAAAAGGTATTGAATTTTCAAAATGCGTTCTTGAAGGCTTTTACCCATTTTATTTACGATGTGGTGATTTCAAATACGCCAGAGGCAACCCCTGCCTACCAATGGATGGATTTGTACCATTATGCACCGTTGATTCATTACACGCACATTGAAAATAGCGTATTCTTTGACGCTGAACCGAATGATACTTTTCGAGAGTCACACACTGCTTTCTTGAGAAATTTGAATGAGTGTGAAGGCGTAATTGTTGGTACGCAATCGAATTACAACGCCGGGCTCATTAAGAAAGCATTTCCTAGATCAAACGCAATTGGCTTGCCGATGCCGGTTCCTGAGATTGGTCTTTTAGATGATTCTTTTCCTGAAAAAGCCGGGGTCCTATTCATTGGCAGATTTGAAGAAAGAAAGAATCCAAAACTGTTTGTCAAAACCATAGCTGAAACAGGATTTACAGCCAAGGTTTTAACAAAACCAAACTCAGTACCAAAATTTGAAAAGTTATTTGAGGAGAACGGGATTGCAAACTATGAAATCAAAGCTGGTATCATCGGCGAGGAAAAAGTCCAATTCATCAAATCTGCGAAAGTTGCTTTTCATCCCGCTCTTCGTGAGTCTTTCGGGTTTAGTGCTTTTGAGTCGCTTCATTCTTGCCCTACTCTCTTGGTTGAAGAATATAATTGGTGGGAGAATTTCAAAGACATGGGGGTCGATCTCTGCTCTCGAAAAACCGCGGCGGACAGACTCACCGAAATTTATGAACGACAATACAATCCAAAAGATTTTGTAGATAGGATGAGGTCAATTCATAACTCGACCTACTCGTCTTGGGTTGAGTTCCTAAATACTTTACCAACTAGGAATGCTGATAAACTTGGTAAAAATAAATTGGCAGAAACCTTGGAAAATCATGATGTGGTCCGTCTTCATGATTATTGGTTTGAGCACTTGGGCCGTACACAGCCGAATATTCCTGATTTTCAATCAGTATGGTCGAAGAAAAAAATATTCAATTCTACTCAGACTGATTCAGATACCTGGATTTCACTCAAAAAGGATCCAACTTTACCGGATAAGAAAGGGTCTGCACTCTTTGAATATTGACTCAACTCTGCATGATAATGTATAATAAAAATGAGGTGAACTTATGAAGAAGAAAATCGATAACAGAAAGACTGAAGTGCTAATTGATGAGAATTGGGTTGAAATTCCATTTGAAAAAATAGAACCTGGTCAAACATTCAGGCTTTTTGAACCTAACGGTGCAAAAGTCGGTTTCAAGAACAAAACAATTTTCATTGCTGAAGGCGAGCCGTATGTAAATGCAGATGGCCTTCTTGAAATTGATATTGCGGATTAAAAATTGAAAATTAAACGATACATTGAAGTATCCTTCCAAAAGGAAGGAATACATTGCTATCCGGCCGCAGCAACAAACCCGAAACTTGCGACTGGTGATTGGGATGATGTGAGCTTCTTAGCAGACAAACATCGACATATTTTTCATTTTTATGTCAGGATTGCAGTCGATCACAATGATAGAGAAATTGAATTCATCCAATTTAAACGATGGTTAGAACGCCTCTATACTGATGCACTAGACGTTGATTTCAAATCATGTGAAATGTTGGCAGAAGACTTAGCAGAGAAAATTCAAGAAGACTATCCTGATCGAGAAATGGAAATCAGAGTATATGAGGACAACGAAAATGGAGCAGTTCTACTGTTTTGGTAAATGAGAATTGAAGAAGATATCAAATTAGACTATTCAGACGTTTTGATTAGGCCAAAAAGATCAACTTTATCGTCAAGATCTGAAGTACTCTTAGAAAGACAATTTTCGTTTCATGTTTCGCCGAACCAAGTTTCGTCCGATGTCAAGTTTTGGGATGGTATTCCAATAATCGCAGCGAACATGGATGGGGTTGGTACATTCGAAGTTGCTGAAGCACTAGCGAAGCAGGGAATGATGACAGCCATCACAAAGCATTATTCTTTCGAAGAATGGCAGGTACAACGAGCCATGACCGAAAAATATGCTGATTATATTATCGTGAGCGTTGGAATTAGCAAGAGTGATACCGACCAACTGCATACGCTCATGGCTGAAAACCCGCATTTGCGATTTATTTGTATTGATGTTGCGAATGGATATTCAGAAGCGTTCATTGAACATTGCAAAACGATCAGGAAATTTTATCCAAACAAAATTCTCATTGCCGGTAATGTGGTATCGAAGGAGATTACTGAAGAATTGATTTTATCCGGAGTCGACATCGTGAAGGTCGGTATTGGGCCCGGATCTGTTTGCACAACTCGAATTAAGACTGGGGTCGGCGTGCCGCAATTATCAGCTGTGATCGAATGTGCAGACGCTGCACATGGTCTCGGCGGTAAAATCATTGCAGATGGTGGATGCACTTCACCCGGAGATGTGGCAAAAGCATTCGCCGCTGGTGCCGACTTTGTCATGCTTGGTGGGATGTTTGCCGGTTGTACGGAAGGAGGCGGTGAGATCATCGTAGACGAACGCAATGTCACTACAGAATCTGATCGTGTGGTTTGTTATGAGCCCGGTGAGATGAAGGTTCGGTTCTACGGAATGTCGTCACAAGAAGCACAGGAAAAGCATTCTAACGGACTTAAGAATTATCGTGCCAGTGAAGGTAAATGTGTTACGATTCCATATCGGGGACCAATTGAAAATGTGGTAAACGATATTCTCGGCGGAGTCCGATCAACCTGCACGTATGTTGGGGCCAAGCAATTGAAAGATTTGTCAAAATGTACGACATTCATTCGGGTGAATAACACGCATAATTTAATTTTCGGAAGTCACTCATAAGAAATCTTTCGACTGTTGCCTAAATTAGGAGAAAAGTTTGACACAAAAGAAGCAAGTAGTTATTTTACCAATAGAACCTTTATCTACACGATACACTGCACAATGGCATGAGTTTTTCCCCAAGCAACTTCAATCTTATTTAGGTGAAGATTTTCAAATTTTGCAAATTGATGGTGAATTAACAGCTGCCAAACCAACTCCCGGTGCATTTTTGGATTTCGCAGCAACGAATATTTGGAAATCGACACAATTAGCAAAATTGATGAAGAAAATTCAGGATGGAAAAATTCGTCCAGGTGCATATATTTTGGTAACTGATGCATGGAACCCCGCTATTTTGCAAATTCGATATACATCAGATCTGATGAATTTAGGACTCAGAATTGGAGCAATTTGGCATGCCGGCAGTTACGACCCAAATGATTTCTTAGGTCGTGCAAGCGGAGGAAAACTTTGGGCCCAGCATACAGAGCGTGCAATTTTCCATGCTTGTGATCATAACTTTTTTGCAACTCATGCTCATATTGACCTGTTCATCGACACATACACGATTCAAAAATCAGAGATAGGTGAACCTCCAGCGGAGATTGTTCGGACAGGATTCCCCTTTGAATATTTCGAACAGGAATTCATTCCATATCGTGATCTCGAGAAGCGTGAATTGATTCTGTTTCCACATCGTATTGCGCCTGAGAAGCAGCTGCATGTATTCAAGGCGTTGGCAGAAAGAATGCCAGAATATGACTGGATTGTTTGCCAAGAACAAGAACTCACAAAAGACGAGTATCATACCTTGCTTGGTCAAAGTCGAATTGTTTTCAGTGCCAATCTTCAAGAAACTTTGGGTATAAGTATGATGGAAGCATTGATGTGTAACTCGTTTCCGTTGATGCCCGAAAGACTTTCGTACCCAGAAATGTACGATGATAAATTCTTGTATCCGTCTGAATGGGCAGATAGCAACAATGCTAACCTTAACCGGTTAGAAGAACATATCAAAATTCTCATGTTTGCATGGGAGAAAGAGTCAACGACGCTGCTTATCGATATTGCTGAACAACGTGAAAAAATCAAGAAGCAATTTTTGACAGCAGGTGCACTCCATAATAAAATAAGAGAGTGCATTAACACCAGCCCAAGTTTCAAGGAGTAAAATGGAAGAAAAAGATATTCGCGTAGTCCAGCGCGTCCGAAATCAATCAGGTGAAATTCTGGCTGAAGCAGTGAAAGAAGCCCGTATTGAAAACGATATGACTATGCTTGCCGACGAAATGAATTTACTCAGAACCGACTTAGAAAATATTGACTCGAACTTTTCAATGTCGAATGTTATTAAGAAGAGAATTGCTGAGTTCAATAATTCAACATCAGATCCATTCACTTTTCGTTGCAATGATAATATCAGTCAATTCATTGACGATGAAAAAGAACTTGAGTTATTGATTGAAGAAGTTGCAACACGATTTCAGACTGTTCTAGAATCTTTGGTTATTGATACTGAAAATGACCACAATACTCGTGACACCGCAATCCGTGTGGCAAAGATGTTTATTCTTGAAACATTCGGTGGACGATATAGAGCCAAACCAAAAGTTACATCATTCCCAAATGTCGGATATCATGGCCTCTATACCACCGGTCCAATCTCAATTAAATCGACATGCGCACACCATTTCCAAAATATTGTTGGGAAGTGCTGGGTCGGTGTGGTGCCGGAAAAGGAAGTGATCGGTCTGTCTAAATTCAATCGAATTGTTCATCATATTGCTGAACGTCCGCAAATTCAAGAAGAGATGACTACGCAAATTGCTGGTGAATTGAAAGAATTCACCAAGTCGGATAATATTGCGGTAGTCTTGAAAGCAGAACATCACTGTATGACACATAGAGGCGTGAAAGAACATGAATCCGATATGGTTACCACGCATTTAAGCGGTACTTTCAAAGTGAATGATGCTCTTCGTGCCGAATTTTATAACTTAATTCAGAACTTGAAAAGTTTCTAGGAGAGTATAGTGGAGCCAAATACAAAAATAAATGTGAATGCAGACATTGACCAGGATCCAGAAGGTTGGATGAAAGAAGCAATGTTGGCCTTGAAATCAAAAGAATTCGGATTCGTCGAAGCAGCCCCGCAACCGTTGCCCGCCTTTAATAACGACGAATACTACGAAGCATTCGAAGATTGGAGCAGTGCTCCAATCTTTGGAGAATTGTATGAATATGCAAAGTCGGTCAACAAGCGTGAATTCCCTACAATCTTCATGAGTCAGATTAAGAAATTGGTTAATAGATTGAAACTGACCCCCGAGATCTGGGAAAAACTGGTTGATGATGAATTTGATATGCAATTGGTTGATTTAGAAACGCATACAGTTTTTGAAAAGATGCATCGATTCCCATTTTCTAAAAGAATTAAGATTCTGTTTACTGGTAAATGGTAATGTCGGTAATCAGATATCGATACGATTCCTTCACAGGTGATGTGATTGACTTAGCCAGAAAAATCCAATTATCAAATTGGTTGCCTGATTACGTTGTGGGAATTGCCCGCGGCGGATTGGTGCCCGCAACCTACCTTGCGCAATGGTTTAATGTACCGATGCGAACAATTTATTGTTCTTTTCGTGATTCTCCATCTGAAAAAATTGATATTCAATCAATTGATCAAGATTTATCTTTTGGAAAAAACCTCCTGATTGTGGATGATATTGTTGACTCTGGAGATTCGTTCAAACAAATTCGAGAAGTTCTGGATTCAATTGAGCATCGACCAGAGCAAGTTCGAACCGCAGCGCTGTGGTTGAATACTGATCAGCCAGAAGACATTGACTACGCAGTGCGAGAAATTAGCCGAGTTGAAAACCAGTCTTGGATTGTTTTTCCTTGGGAAAACTTTTGGATGAACACTTGACTTTTCGTTCATCTGTGTTATCTTCTTGGTAATATTCTGACAAGGAGAACGATATGCGAAATTCAATTCATCGAATTTCGGAAGTGGTCACCTGGCCTTTCCGGTATTTGAAATCACTTTTTGATAAAATCCGTTCGCCACTAATCAAGCCAGGGAGATTGAAAAACCTGGAGAAATTCAGCGTTACTGAATCGGAATTCAAACGTCGTGTTGAACAGCATACTGGAACCCACATCACACGCCGAATTGCGTTTTCTGGACTATTTTTGCTTGGTATGGTTCCTGCTATGATTCTTCTGTTTCCGGCGGTGTTTGTTTGGCAATACAAGATTAACGATGATCTTGTTCTTCCGATTGAATCGAAATTTGATATTTCTGGAGGATCACGCGCAGTCGCCACAGCGTCCGCCTTGTTGGATATAGAAATCAACAAAACAACCTGGGCACCGAACAAACCCTGGTTCTTCCCTATCCACTACGGCGATGATATGACGAACTACCAGAAAGGTATTGTGTTTGCTGTCAGTCGTTGGTCGATTGAGATGGTTGATCAACTCGGTCGACAACGCGGGTCCGGGTCTTCCGATCCAGATTTGGAAAAAGCAAGTGGAGCGCTGAAATACAATCCAGAAACTTGGTTGTACGATATTTCAGACAGCATGCTTCCGAGGACATCCGCCGATCAAATGTATAATGTCGCAATCGAGGCTCTGACTCGATATAATAAACGACTTGCGAACAAATCAGCGGTTTACGATTTACGGGCTGATAATATCATTCAAGCCCTGAATCGCATCCGTAAGGATTTGGGAGATCGAGGATCGATGTTGGAAGTCCTGATACTCGAGCCAAATGATTTTTCTGAAGAAGAAATTCAAAATCTTACATCTGAGCAACTTGAAGTATTGAATGTTAATGGCGGTCATTTTGACACTTCAGTGGATGATGTATTCTATGCAGTAAAAGGTAGAATGTATGCATACTTTCATCTTTTGGCCGCCCTCGGTCAGGATGCTCATATTATGCTAAAAGAAAAGAACGTGAACGAGCTTTGGAAAGCCATGCTTCTGACAATGCGTTCTGGTGCCGGAATGTATAGTATCAGTCTGAGTAACGGTGCGCCAATGAGTTTGTTGATTCCTAACCATGCAGCTCAGATCGGGTTCTTTGTGCTTCGTGTTGACAAACAGATGAAAGAGATAATTGATGTCTTGGCAAAGTAGATGTCAACTGAGCGAATTTCTTTCGGAATTGTATTTTAGGCTTTACAAATCCTGAATCGAGTGTATAATTTATATACTGAAAAACAGGAGTCTAACATGAACAGTAATTGGTTTGGCCTTGAATCGCATCCGACCGACAAGCTTCTGCACTGGTCGAATTACGACATCAAGGCAAAAGCTGAAAAGCTTCGAGCACTTTATGATTCGATACCCGCAGAATATCACACGGCGGTCGAAGCGTTGATTGAAGCCTCGGCTGATCAGGCCCGCTCTGAAGAAGCCGAAGCCCGGGCAGGCGATGCAATCTAATGCTGTTACATCGTACTTTTACAATGACTCCGCCGAATGTTCATGCCCTGAAGGGTTGGTATCATACAAAAGCGAAGCATCGGGTTTCACCCAATGGGTTGGTTCAATCAATCGAAACACGAAAGAAAAATCGGCCAACCACAATCGATGCGCAAAAAGTAGTACCGACGAAACGGGATATTCGCGAGTACTGCCTGCAGGACCTTGAGTTCAAAAAAATGCAAGAAAAAATTACGAAAAAAGTAGACGGGTATAGTCGGTTGCAACTCCCACGCGCCCAACGCAAAGCTGAATTGCTTCGAACATTGCCGTTTGGTCCAATTCTAGGAGAATGAGAATGGTTATTCGATTTAAGTGGCAATCAGGCACCTATCCGGCTTCTGGCAAGGTTTTTGCAGACAAACGTGAAATTGGTACGGTGTATCGAGACCCAATCAACAAGCTTTTGGTCGCGCAAATCACGGTAACCGGTATCACTCATACCGAAACGTCTGCCACCAAACTGAAGAAGCAAATTTCGGATTGGTATGACAGTTTCATGGCTGAAATGGTTACTGTGCAAAATTTGATGAGCAGGAAAGATGTTAAAATCCGGCGATCCGATGTTGGTACCTGTTGTGACCCCTCTACCGAACGCTACTGGACGATGTAATGGATCAAATCGAAATCAAAAAGGCAGAGCGTCCTCTACCGGTAGATCACGAACAGATTCGAAAATTAACTTATCAATGTAGGGACCTGTTGGCTCAGATCCCCAAAGATCCGGATGATGATTTTTTCGGAGAAGTGGTTGCGCTTTTACAGAAGGTATCGACTGAATTGCCAAGAATTTCAGAAGATTACCAGACCTGGTTTTGGAATGAGTCGACTGAAAAGAATGGAAAGTATGCACGTCGGATGAAGCAAGCAGCGCTCCAAATTCGAGCTGAACATAATCGACTAATAGAAGATTTGGAATACACTGAAAATCATAATGATCGACTTCGAGAAGAATTAACTGAATATCGTGTCCTCCTTCGAAAGATCGAGGCAAACCCGTCCGTCAAAAAAGCATGGGAAAAATTCCAAGCCGTGCTAGCAATGTCTTCTTGACACGATGCATTTTATGAGATCAACGCCACGAATCGTAATATTTTAAATGAATAAGGTGTTGACTAATAGATGCACAGAAAGTATAATATAAAAGAATACTTGTGATTGAATAAGGAAAGTTTGATGGAAAGAAAAGTAATTCCTGGCCTGCTGCAGGGCACTCATGCGGTGGTGGGCTGTCGCCAAACCAAGTAGCTGGAGACGTAGCTTGTGAATATCGCTGCCCGATAGGACGTTTTTTAAAAACGATCGGTTACACAGATGTGACCGTTGGGATTGAAAAAATTTCTGCTTCTAAAGGTTCAACTGTGTACATCGGTAACGTACCTAATTGGGTAATATCTTTTATAACTTGTTTTGATGATATCGATACAGGTGAGACTGGTAGAGTCAAGGTTTCTCGCCTGCGAAAATTGCTTGCAGCTGGGGTTGTTGAATTCTAACCCTTTCGAGACCCAGAATTAAAAAAGGAGAGAAATGAAAGAATTTCGATATTCAGAAATTTTTGGAAATACCGTACAGGGAGAAGGTAAGTACACCGGAATTCCTACTATCTGGATCCGGTTTTTTGGATGCAATTTCCAATGCCAGGGATTTGGTCAGAAAGACCCAACCGATCCGTCTACTTGGGTGCATGAATATCAAGATCTTGATTTGTCTAGAATCGATAAATTAGAAGATATTCCGGTTCTTCGTTTCGGGTGTGATTCTTCCTATTCTTGGGCAAAAAAGTTCGGACATCTCGCCCATAAAGCTCATGCGAACGATATTTGTGATGAATTAGAAAAGTGGCTCCGTGATGAAGAGTTGAATCCGGAAGCCAAGTTCTTGCATCCCCAGTCAAATCAGTGGACGCATATGGCGTTTACTGGTGGAGAACCGATGATGAATCAGCGTGCTATCGCTGAGATCATGGGAGAATTTGAATCACGAAACAATGTGCCGAAGTTTGTAACGGTTGAAACCAACGGTACCCAGGCTCTCCGTGAAGATCTTGCATCGACGATTTCTCGGTTCCGGATGTCTTCGGAATTTAATGGAATGTTGGATGACAAATTCGGAACGACTGAATGGTTTTGGTCAGTGAGCCCGAAACTTTCAGCTTCTGGAGAACCCTGGAAGAAGGCGATCTTACCAGAAGTTGTCTCTGAATATGCAAGGTTTTCCAACCGCGGCCAGTTGAAATATGTGGTTGACGGAAGCGAGCGTTGCTGGAACGAAGTTGAAAAAGCAACGGATGCGTATCGAGAAAAGGGTGTGGATTGGCCAGTCTGGATTATGCCAGTCGGGTCCACAGAGGCCCAGCAAGAAAATATCCAGGCAGCAATATGTGAAGAAGCTGTTCGCAGAGGATATAATTTCAGTATGCGGGCGCACTGCTTCATTTTTGGAAATGTAATCGGTAAGTGAACCCAAACATTGAAGAAGAAATTGAGAAAGGATAAACAGATGCGAGTTTTGAATTATTGGTTTCCTCCAGTTATTCTTTTTCTGATCAACCTAATAATTTTCAACCTTGGGATTGATTTTGTGGGGTTGGATGTCGGCCTGCATTTTCTTGGCGGAACCTTGGTTGGGTGGTCAATTCTCAAGACTAAATTATTTTATCGACCATATGACCCAATTGATTTGCTTCTTGTTACTTCTTTGGTCATGGTCGTGGCAGTCTGTTGGGAAATTTATGAATACATCCTTCCGTTGCTTGGTATTGGTGCCTGGAATTCTTTGGGTGATACTTTATGCGATCTGTCAATTGGATATCTAGGTGGTTGGTTCGCGGCGCTGGCAACAAAGAAATGACGTCGATACGTAGATTGCTCATGGCACGACCGTCTTTTTATAGTTTGGTCGCCGAAGGGCTTATCGGAAAAGCCTGGGAAAATATTATGCCGACCTCGGACTATGGAAGACTTTGGAATATAAAATGTCTCATAATTGAGACAATTGAGACAAAAGGAAAGAATGAAAATACCATTTGATTTTATGCCGGCCTCTTGGGGACTCAAAGGAAAATCGTACCGTTTAGCAAGAGCAGAATATGAGCTCGAGCCTGGAGAAGATCTCGAAAGAACCTTACTCCGAATTCGCCATGATGTTCCTGATGATTTTAATCCGGAATCTGAATTACCGATTGAGTTCATGAAAGATTATCTTTATCTTGACATGAAGTATGGTAAAATCACCAAGAGTGAATATGAAAAGAATGTAGCTACGCTATATGGTAAACCGCATGTTCAAGTTATGGATTCTGGATTCGATGCCCATGAAGGCCCCGGTGGTTTCTGGATGGAATTTGATTGGAATGAACAATTTATTGATTTCTTACGAGAGTCTGGTTATACTGGATTTGATGATCAAGAAATTTTCGACAAGTGGTTATCTGACATTTACAGATCACAAATTTTAGAATCTGAGATGGGAGAAAACGAGACTGAAGAAACACCGGATGAAGTTATCGTGACCGAGCATTATCGACCCGACGGAAAAATCGAATACAAATAAGGAGAAAAATGGAAAGACCAGATTGGGATCAATATTTCATGACCATGGCTTATCTCGCCGCGTCTAGAAGTCGTGATTCATCTACTCATGCAGGAACAGTAATTGTCCGTCCGGATAATACGGTAGTTTCAACCGGATACAATAATCCACCGAAGGGAATGACGATTGAGGAAGTTCCGGATACGCGACCTGAAAAGTATTTCTACATGGAGCACAGTGAACGAAATGCGATTTATGCAGCTGCAGCAAACGAGGGCGGCGTGCAAGGTTGCCGGCTTTATGTGAACTTCTTGCCGTGTGCTGATTGTGCCCGGGCAATTATTCAATCCGGTATAACAGAAGTGATCGTTCATCGCGAAGGTCAGGACTCATTTGATAAGGCATCTGGAAATACCGGCGGTGAATGGGATGCAAGCCATGCAGCAACACTTAGAATCCTTCGAACAGCTTCTCAAGAATCTATTATCAGATGGTGGTCTGGCAAACTCTGGACTCCAACTGGATTTTTCCGTGGAACTGAATTTACATTGTAGAGGCAAAAATGACAATTCATAAAGTGAAGTCTTGGATTTACCTTTTCCAAGCGGCAAAGACAGGCATCAAAAAACACGATTTCAGAGATATGCGTGATCGAGATTACAAGGTTGGTGATGTTCTGGTGCTTCAAGAATTTGATCAAACAACCGGAAAATATACCGGAGAAGAGCTTCCTTTTTTGATTACCTATATCACCAGCAACATGACTCCGTGTGCAATGTCGTCAGCAGCGCTCGAGAATAACTTCTGCGTACTAAGCATTGAAATGTTGACTCCTGAAGAATACCATACTAAAATTCAAGAGATTCCTATCAACATTACCGCAACCCGGGATATCTAATACATGACCACTTACCTTTTGATTGATACGCTGAATATGTTCATGCGATGCAAGCATGTTGTTCAGGCTCCTACGCCTGAGGACAAAGCTGCCATGGCAGTTCATATCAACTTCAGGTCAATACGAAAGGTATGGAACAAATTCAAAGCTGATCATTTAGTGTTCTGCCTTGAAGGAGATTCCTGGCGCAAAGCAGCATACGCCAGGTATAAAGCAAATAGGGTTGTGTCTGATGTTGCATTGACTCCGGATGAAATTGAGTTAGCAGAATGTTTTTGGAAAGCCTATGAAGATTTCATTGAATTGATTCGTGACCACAGCAACGCAACTGTATTGCGACATGAAATTGCAGAAGCTGATGATTTGATCGCTCGATGGATAGCAACACATCCAGATGATAACCATGTGATCGTATCATCTGACTCCGATTTTATCCAACTAGTTGCCGAAAATGTTTCTTTGTACAACGGTATTCAGGATACTCTAATTACAACTAAGGGTGTTTTTGATCACCGAGATCGCCGCGTTGATTTCTCAATCAAGAATGACGGTAAGATCAAACTATCGAAAACTTTATTGCGTGATACTGACTCAGCGGACGTCTGTCCTGATTGGATTGAATACTCGCTATTTTCGAAGATTATGCGTGGAGATAAAGGTGATAATATTTTCACTGCGTGCCAGCCTGGAACACGGCAAAAAGGATCAGCTAAGAAAGTAGGAATTTGGGAATGTTTTCAGGATAGACACGATAGAGGTTTTGATTGGTTCAATTTTATGAACCAACGATGGACAGACCACGAATCCGAAGAGCATATTGTTCGTGATTTATTTGAACGCAATGAAATGTTAATTGACCTGAAGAAAATGCCGAAATTGGTTTCAGATGCACTTGATGAATATATTCTAGGCTACCAGAAAGAGCCGGCATCGCAACTTGGATTTTATTTTTTGAGATTCTTACACCAATATAGCCTGGAAGACATCAAGAAAAATCCAAATGAAATTGTGGAAATGTTAAATGCACAAATTCCGAACTAATCGACACCGTTATGAAAGTTACCGAGATTATGGTAATTCTTGGGAAGAATCAAGGCGGTATCGACACGCACGGCAAATGCAAACTCTCTCAATTGGTGAACCAAGCAAAAATCGACTTGATGACATTGGGTTTGATCACACCGATCTCCTTTTTGTTGGAGTTGATTTTGAACTATGCGAAAGCTCAAACCTAAACCACACAATTGACATCGCATACAAATATAACCCAGTCAAAAGACCGCGAACATTTTGCCTCATTTTCAATGAATCTGGAATTCGTGACATTCGATACCTTATTGAAAAAGCTGATGACGTTAATCAAATCTTATCAGAATACAATCGTCTTCTTGATAATGAAATAAACCTCAATAAACAAATCGATAAAAATCCGACCATTGCAGCTGCATGGAAGAAGTTTCAAACATTATTGAAAATGAATAATTAACATGACCAGTTCAATAATCATAAATCCTCCTCGGCATGGTTATAGCCCGGTAGGAGGTCATCTAGAAAATGATATTTTCTTGACATGCAAGATTGGTAGTGATGAATACGGATTTACTCAAAAAGAAATTTCGAATCTTATAACAGAATACATAAAAGAAAAAGAGCTTCGAAGTCGTAATCCTGCACTGGATATGGCTTGGGAAAAATATCAACAAATCCGAAAATTGCTCGGATAATTGAAAACGGAGAAACATGCAAGCTAGACCACTGACGGAATCCTCTTTTATTTTGGCAACCGATGCCGGTGAACGATTTGGTTTATTGGTGAAGAAGGAAAATGAAATCGAGTTGATTACGAGTGAAACGAAAAACATTTTTTCTGATGTTGCTGCCTTGGAAGAATTATTCGGTGATTCAATCCACTTCTTAAAACCGCTCGAGCATAAAGAAGCCGAAAACCTCGATGTCAGCGGATACCCGGTAAAACACGAGGAAATTTTCGAAATAGATGAAAGTTCCGAGTTCACAACCTACAAATCCAGCCCGAACAGTCGAGTTCGATGGGTTCCCGGTTGGTGGGCAATTCGATTTACTCGTGAATATATTTGTTTCCTTTGCCCGAAACTTTCAACGTTATCGGATAATGAATTCATGGGCCCTTTCAAAACTAGATTCGATGCATCACATGCAGCTAAGATAAAGAACCAACAACTTCGAGATCAAGATGATTTACCCGGCGCTTCATAAATTCCTAGAACGAACACAGCGTGCTAGAGGAATTAAGTCGGCAGAGTTTAGAATCACAGTTGAAGAGGCTCAGACTATTGCACTAGAGTTAGCTAAGATTCTGCTGGAAAAGGCTGTTCATTACAAAGAACCGGAACCGGTTTCACAAGTAGATGGTGGAAAATTTGTTCCTGACTAGACTCGGTAGATCAACTCGATCGAAAGTTATGCAACCGCTGTGGTAGGTGTAGTAGAATACAAAATCTTCGACGTGTTGTATCAATTGGTGTGGACTTAAAATTGCGCAGAAATCAAGTTTGGACTGCTAGTGAACCTGAGTCTTTGGAATGATTAGAAGAAAATTCCCATAGGTTGAACTTCTTCGCCGACTGATTCTCGAAGGTCTTCGGTTTTTGATTCATCGTACCACATTACTTGATCTAGCATGCGAATAATCAAAATAGTCGCCATGATAAGGTCGTCATTTTCTCCCAACTTTGCTGCATAACCGGTTCCCGAAGCGACGAAGAAGTTAAGCTGTCGAGCTAATTCTCTTGAATTGATTTTCATTGCCCGTTTCTCAACCAAAGTTTTGAATTTTGCACACGCAGTGACCTTAGTTCTATTTGTGGTATTGAATCCTTTTCGTACTCGTCTTCCTCGCGTCTTCTTAGGTTCGGTAAGTAACATGCCGCAGAAATTTTCTTCTCCAAGTTCATCTATAACAATCAATGCAGCCTCGCCTATCGTATTGTTCTCAACTGACCAGAAAATTTCCGGATTGTTGTCACCGTCCATTCGCATTTCTTGATCTATCAACGCAAGAACATTCCTGAGGATTCGAACTTGTTCAGGGATACCGACTGCTCGTGATTGCCACTCTGCAACTTGAGTCATTCCCGGTAATTCAAAGACTTGGATTGCTGCAAAATCACCTCCGGTTCCAATTGATGGGTCGTAGCCAACGATATAGGTATTGCCGCGTTCCGGTTGTTTCCACCATTGAACTTCGCCTGTCATGGTTATCGGCTTTGAAATTTGAGCTTCTTCTAATATTTTCTTTAATATCAAACCTTCAATCAAAGTTTCGGAGTAACCAACGAATTCACAGTTCGAGGAGACAATATCATTTGTGAAGTAGCTGTGGTTGCCCCCCACTTCTATCAAATCAAATACATCAGTCTCTTGAAAATTGGATATGGAAGTGATAAAAGATTGACTTTCTTTTGTATCAATTACGTCGTGTTCTTTCAGTTCAGAAGCATAAATTCGAACACCGTTTGAAAATACCCTATGATCCGGTGTGCATTTGAGTGATTTACCGTCGTTTAGTTTGATTTCTATGGTTTCGCGTTCTTTTATTTTTCGAATTCCTTCGAAATTCATCCATCCATTCGGTGTTAGGACTTTATATCCGTTATTCTGTTTCATCCGCCTCACCAATCATTTCGTAGAAGTCTTCAATCTTGATGTTTTTAATCTCTCCTTCGGGTGTCATAATGGTAATGAGCGTGTCTCCGGTTACGCAATTCTGTTCACGTTCGAATTTTTGGTCATCGTCCATTTTAGCACGCGCTTTTCTTTCCCATTCTTCATCACGATCTGGGTGGTCTTTCCAAGTTGCTTTGATTGCCCTGAAACCATTATATCCTGGGCCGGCTTCATCCAATGGTTTACCATCAACGTCAGTGAATCTGTTTGCTCCTCTCCAAAGGGAAGCGAATGTATCATATTCAGTGTATGGAGTTGATGTAATGAATGAGCGACCACCGGTTGATAGTGTCTGTGAAATAGCTGCCCAGAAGTCAGCTTGCATATTTGGCTGAATGGCTGCAAATTCGTCGACATAAAGGAATGAGATTGAAAGGCCACGACCTGCGTGCGGGGTCGTTGCTCTAGCTACAACTTTTGATCCATTCGTAAAATAAATGTGACCCTTTGCATAACCATCATCGCGAACAGCTGCCCTAATAAAATCAGGACATTGTTCATAACCGAATTGAACTCGGCTCATAATTTCCAAGGCTTGATCTTTATTGTTCGCCACAATCAACACTTCTTCGTCCTTGTGAAACATAACTAACCAAAGAATAAGTCCACCGACGATTGTGGTTTTCCCCATTTGTCGGGCTAGCATGGCAATGTTATCACGGAAGGACAAGAAGTTTTGAATCATTTCGAGCTGGTATGGAAACGGTTGAAACCGTTCCCTTTTCATCTTTCCTTGGTTTCCGACCATGGTTTGGATGAAGTAATAGTTTCTCAGGAAATATTCGGGCGATTCCTTACATTTTCGCAGTTCTTCTTTCATCGCATCGTTGTATTTGATGCGGCAGGTTCTTTTCTTAAAAGGGTCATCCGGAACTTTTAAGAATTTCGCATGAATACCGGGTTTTTTTAATGCTGTCATTTAATCACACCTATGTTCTTCTTTGATATTTAACCTATAAATACAGAAAGAACCTAGACTCGGAGTACCAAATGATTTCCTTTAATAGACTAGCAACTGAAATTTATGAGATTTTGTCGGCTCCTGAGTACGGTTATACCTTGAAGATGTATAATGACCAGGGTGATTCCACGACCACTCCGAAGAAAGTGAAATGGATTTACGTTGAGCCAGATGACGTCATGCTTCGTTTACCAATTGAAGGAGAAACCCAAACAACTCCTGAATCAACCGAGGTTTATTTCTGGAAAAATCAAGAAATTGACGAACATACGATGGTAGAAATTATCAAACGAGTTCGTAAAGTATGCAATCTATATGGCGTCGGATTGACGGTGAAGGATTTCACCCGATCGGAAATGCCAAAGCGTTTCGCTGATATGGCAGCAAGAGAAATCGAAGAGGATCAAATGGACGAATCAATTGAAAGACTAGGTAAACTAGCTGGTATACACGAAACCAATTGTCAGGATGAGATTCCAGAAGCTGAAGTGCCTGATTATTCTAACAGCGGACGAATCGATGATAACGCTCCGGAATTTTCAGTTGGTGATGTGGTTAGATTTTTGAACAGAATGGATATTCGTGCTACTGTCATCGATGTGTCGGATATTCCGGAAAACATTGAATACACAGTTGAATTGGAGAATGGAAAGGTAGAAATTGTTGGTGGTGACGAGATCTACCAAGACATGGAAGATTATGTTGATGAAATCGATTTTATGGATGAAGACAATGGTCCGTCCGCACCGGAATTTTTCGAAAGCATGACAGGTTCCGAACGTCGATCCTATTTTACGCTCGAAAATGCTAGAATGGTTGTGGTCCATGAAGGATGTATTAATCCAGAAAAGCGTGGATCAAGATCAAGAAATATAAAAGAAATTTATGTCGAAGCAAACGGTGAAAGATTCCGCCTCCCTAAGAAATTCTTATCTGGCGGCAAGGCATTGTGCCGTCATTTGAATGAAGGCGGCTCTATCCTAGACAAAACCGGCCGCCGAATTGTTGAAGTAACAAAGGAAGCTGGCGCATTGGTATCGTTTGTTCGTGAATTTAAGGATCGAGCAACGGGAACTCTTTTGGAAATGGCTAGATCCAGAGTCAAACAGATCCGCACTGAATGCGGAAGAATGTCCGGACCTAAGAACTACCGGACTTTTAAAGAAACCTTCACAAAGAAAATTCGCATCGGAAAAGAACGAATTGAAGAAATGAAGATGCATTTGGCGTCTGAAGTCGGCTTGAACGAATCAGAAGATTTGCACGAGGCATTCGAACATCTTGCTCGCATTGCGGTCATGGAAAACGCCGATTCTATCAACAAGATTGAAGCTGTTCTTCAATTCTTGAATTCTGATAGAGAAAACG
>Ga0100403_1000897_pt1 | contig 28960 bp, 15 predicted proteins | sample CryGeymet201501t_FD_83663 | JGI IMG/M metagenome (GOLD analysis project Ga0100403, IMG submission 83663) | Groundwater microbial communities from Crystal Geyser aquifers in Utah, USA - Crystal Geyser metaG 2015-01t | ecosystem: Environmental > Aquatic > Deep subsurface > Groundwater | place... | reverse complement strand
CTAACCCTAACCCTAAAACCCGACCCCCAACCCTAACCCTAACCCTAGCCCTAACCCTAGTGATAAAAACGCTTCACGACCTAACCCTAACCCCATTTCTTCTTTTTACGTTTTCTTTAACCCTAGCTTCGCCTAAGCACCATCTCTTTAAACATAGACGGGTAAAGATCCGGGGAGGGAAGCGGTACGGTTAATCGTTGGAGCGGGAAAATCTGGCTAGGGTTGACCGGGTCACTTAATGTTTCATCGGGCTTTGGCTTCCGCTCGAAGTCGGTTCTCTGTCGCCGAGAGAATCCAATTCTTTTCCCCATAGAATTAAAGTTGGCTTCTTCGTTCTCTTCGTCGCTTCCTTCATCCGAGTCAAAACGGTCTCGGGAGAGCCAGCGCTTGTCTTTCTTTCTCTCGCTCTTTTGCCGGGCTGGTTTATCATCTTCCTCAGGAGCTCCGATGTAATCTTCAAATGGATTTCTTTTTTGTTTTTTAGCGCCTCTCTTATCCGTAGAGCGAGCGTCCTTCTGCCTTTTTTCCCTGTTGGATCTGTTCTCGTCAGAAAGCGTATTAGTCTTCTGAAAATTGACCGGGTCGTACTTGCGTAGATACGTACACCACATATTATACGTAGGGTTGGGTATTCCAGCGATGCCAAACCAATTTGTAGCGGATCTTGCGCGGATAGCATCGAACGGTGAAAAAATTTTTTTAATTTCAGGGAGGACCAACTCGGGGCTCTTCGGATTTAATATTTTAGCGAGAAAATTAAGCGTATCATCCATACCTCGCTGAAACATTTGCTGTAAGATTTGGAACGGTATTCCGTAGGCGGCATGTACGGTTTGATAAAGGAAGTCGATCTCCTGCGTCTCGCTGAATTTGTTTTTAAAACCCACTTCAGTTTTTTGAATTTCTTGAAGTAAATTCACCCGGTAGTCTCCCCGGTTTGAAAAATCTTTGTCGCTTGTTTTGCACCGTTCTTTCCCGGCAAGATATCCCTGGGTAAGTCTTTCTTTAAAAGTTTCATCTAAATTTTTTTGCACGATGTCTCTCCCGAAGGAAACCTGGTCTTGCGCTTCGTAATCACCGACGTTACCCGTGGCTAACTGTTCCATGATTTTTTCACCGGTGTTTTCATCAGCGTTCGGGTCAATCTCCTTGGGCTCGTACCAGTTTAAAATTTTAATTTGTTTTCTTTTTTTCTCCTGCTCAGGCTCACCGTCTTGCCCTTCTTCCTCGCTTGCATCCATCATGCTGGTGACGAACGGTAAAGACTCGAGGTTACCCATGACCGCCTGAGCGGAGACCCACGGGAAGAAAGTCGTAAGAATAATTGGAATCACGTTACCGAAGTAATTCTCCCAGAAGATCGAGTAGACCAAGTACATTTGTCTGCGGTAACTTTCTTTTAATTTAGCGGGCCTCCAGATATTCATATCCAGTTGCTCGTTAAATCCTTTCTCGTAGGCGCTCTGCAGGATACGGTTCTCAATATCCTCGAGATCCCAGTCGTTTCCATCCATGGTTTTAATTTGAAAGTTTGCCTGGGAAAGTTTAAGCGCCCACTTAGAAATGATCGCGATGTCGGGTAGATCCATGATTAAATCATCGTCTGTCTGCTGATTACTTTGCCCGGTGAGACTTATTGATTTAAAATCAATTCCAACCAACTCACCGACCCGCTTAGCGCTCTCCACGTTAAACTCCGGCTCTTCCTCCGGTTGATTTGGATCGTTTTGTTTTCCTTCTTCTTCACCGCTTAAGCCCTGCATCACACTGCTGGCCTGACGGATAAGCTCGGTCGTTTGAGTCGAGAGAAAATTAAGGTAGACGTCGGTATTAAAAGTTTTTTTCATTCTTCCCGTGGGTAAAAGACCATCACCTACGGTTTCTTTCTCGACTCTTTTAGCAGGATCTTCAATCAAAGGAAGCGAAGCCTTGATGGTAGCGATGACCGCTTTATTAACCATCATCATCCTCGCTTGAATTAAGAAGGCGATGCGCTGATTAAAATTTGAAATCCCCGAGGAGAAGCCGAAAGCGTGGAAGCACATATTTTGTACGGCAGTCATGGTGATAATATCCTCGTCTGGGTGAACGACCTTGATACGTAGATTTGTTTCCTCTAAAAGACCGTAACCCTCGAGTGTTTGATACACGTCTCCCACCACGGCTGCTTCTTCTTTTAAGTTCCTCGTGCGGCTCTCGAGAAACTCGAAGAAACTTTTATCGTCTTCCTCCATCTTATTTTCCTCGGTTGGTTTCATTAAAATCTTGGTGCAAGCGTCGGTGATAACAGACAGTAACTTAAGCACCTGAGGCGAGCTTTTTTGAGCGTTAGGTGGGAGTTGATTTTGATTTTGAAGTTCTTCTTTTCTAAGTTCTTCTGCCGCTTGTTCATTAAGTGGTTCTTCGTTTTGATTTTCTTCGTTTTGCTCGGGGGGAAGAAAGGGGGCTTCCATTTTGTTTTTTTTGTTTTTTTTTTCTTACTGGAAGACCGAGAGCATCAAGGCGGACCAAGGCGGGATTTGACCGGTGGATTGAATCTTATGCCATTCAAACACGGCAGACACCATTTCAAGGCGGCGCTCAAGCAGCTGGATAAAGTTCGGCTTGTAGGTGTAGTAGAAGTTCTCGAGGAGAAAGAAGTTTCCACCGTTGTAACCGGGAGGGATGACTGGCTTGACAGGAAAGTTAAAGTCACCGGTTTCCTCAGCGTTGATTTTCTTAAGTTTAAACAGTTCAAAGTCCGACACGGCAGTGGAGAAAATAATTCTGATGTACGGGAACAGAAACGTGATAAGGTACTCGGTCAAATCAGCGACAAGCATGGCATCATTGACTTTTTTAGCGGTGATTTTAATCTCCATGCAGTTCTGGTAGAAGTAAGTCAACATGGTGTGGCGGATTAAGCGGAACAGGTAAAACATACGCGGGTGATCAGCGAAGCAAGTAAGCGGATTGTAAACCGGTTCAGAGTTGCCGAACAAAAGCGAGCTCAAGGTTGAGAGTTCAAGCGTGTAAAACCAAGCGAGCAGATTAAGTCGAGCGGGCAAGTCATGGTGTTTCCCGTCTTGTCCGAGTACAAAGACCAAGCGATTTCCAAGAGGCAGGCAGCGGGGCCTTATCCCGGCCAGCGAGTGAACTTCAGTCTCGTAAAAGAAATTCGAATCAAGTTTTTCTTCAGCGTAGGCGGCCGGGCTTGAAGCGCCAATGTGTTTAGCGATGAGCGGGAAAAGGAAGTGGGCTTTCACGAGCGGGGTAATTGTTTTGCTGAGCAGGGCAATCAAAAGGCGCTCGGGATCATAAGCGAGGCTGAGTTTTTTTCCCTGGTGAAATTTGTTTCTCCAGCAGCCGTCAAAGTACTCGGCATTTTCATCGGCTAGTTCAACGTTGTTGACGTGGTAAAGTTCCTCGATGTAACGATTCAAAGTACCGGAAAGAGTACCCGGGAAAGAAGTCGAACTAATTTCAATTCGAGCAGGAAAAAAGCCGGTTTTATCAGCGAATTTACGGTTTTCAAGAGGGGCTGTTCCCGGATCTGTTTGCTGGTGGATATCAAAGCAGAAGCCAACCAACCCGATCTTGTCGGCATTAATAACGGTTTGACGGGAAGAGTAACGCTGAAGATCAGCCGCGACAAATCTTTCAAAGTCAGAGTTGTACTGGGGGAATTTTGATCTAGCGAGCAGCTCGGTAACAAATTTGTGGACGACCGACAGGTGAGCCGAGGTGGGATTTGTTTCGTTAGAGTAAACCGAGATAGCCGAGTAAAAAGTACGGGTAAAGTACTTGGCAACATGTTGAATTTCTGAGCCGAGATTGTAACCACGTAAGCCGATGACAGCACCGCTTATTAAGTCCTGCCTCATATCGAAGACTTGTTTCATCGGTCTGTCGGTGTCGGTACCGGTCATTTTAAGCTGCAAGTTTCTGTTTTCGTGGGTGATCTTGTTAAGGATTTCACGGCGCGAGATTAATCTGAAGGCACGGTTGAAGTTCTCGAGGTAGAGTTTCTTTTCAACGCAACCCATGAGTCCTTCAAGCCCGCCAGAAAGCGCCAAGAAAGTAAAGCGGGGGAAAGCCGTGAAGGGAATTTGGCTGCGGCTAAGGGCTTCGAGACGTAAGTATTCTTTTTCTGAGCGCTTGCGGATGACTTCAGCGAGCTCCTGCATGTTGTTGACGAGCATATTAAGCGTGGCAATATTTTCTGCGCCGGCTGGATCAGTTGGAAAAAGCGTATCAAATTCAATGACCGGCTCCGGTTCAATTTCATCGTCCAAAATAATTATTTCCTTTTTTTTCTCGGGTAGCTTCGGCTGGCTTAACTCGAGCCAGTCGTCTTCATTGAAGAGCTGCATAAACGGCTCGGGAGCAAGCGGCTCGGGCTTGTAATTGAACATCCTTTCTCGCCAGGCTCGCTTTTCTTCTTCCGGGACGGTCGGGGTGCTGGGGCGGTAATCATCATCGCTCTCGTAGACTTCAACGTCTTCCGTACCCGGGAGAGGACGCTTGGGAGCAAGACCCGAGGGAATTTGGCTTGCGGGTGTTTCAGGCACAAATTCATTAATTTCCTTCTCGGGTGTGGCGGGGGTAGGAGGGAGAGGAGGAGGGGTGATTGGGGGTTGAAGGGGAGGGGAGAGATTAACTTCAATTTCATCGTCGCTTCTCACCGCTCTTCTCGCTCTTTTTCTCCCGTTCTTAACCATTTCTCCTGCTAAAGTTATCTTTCTCCTTTCTCTTTCTCTTTTTCTTTTTCTTAAGTAAATTTGGTTTTGACCCCATAAATTTCGCCCCCTATTTATATAAAGACCAGTGCACGCCGGCCCGTAGTAAGGCGGGCAGTATAAGGGGGCGAAATTTAATTAGAACAATTAAGGATATTCAGGAAAAAAGGGTGAATATTAAGGTGTTTCCTTTAAAAAAATTAAAAATTTTAAAAAAAAAAGAAAAAAATCATGGATCTCCCTCCTCCTCCTCCTTCCGCTTATTTAGGCGTGGCGGACGAGGCGCCTGTCGAGAGGGCGTACCAAGCAAGGGGCAGCGGTGAGATTAGAGGGTACCGCGAGCTTCGCTCGGTCAGAAATCACGAGGTGCCGGATCTCGTTACCATCGAAACGAAGGACCCGCCTCAGGCCTTCATGAATAATTTTAATTTACCGCTGCCCGCCACGACAGAAAATCTCCCTTCTCTTTTCAGGGAGAGCGACCTCACCCTGCAGAACAACCTTCGCTTTCATAGCGACAACTCTCCCGTGTTTTTAGTTCTTTTTCGCCATTTAGTTTTCCGCTTTCTTAAAACGCCCGCTTTTGGAGCGATTTTAGATTTAAATTCACCCGGCAGATACTACTTCAAGGTTTTACTCGTGGGGATCCGGATGAAACAAAATTTTGGCACGGGTGGTTTACCGGAGGAGGTGATTGATGGTTTCCAGCTCCCCTTAGAAACAATAACAGTGCGCATACCCGGCACGCGTTTCACCGAACCCCAGTTTTATTTTACGCTGACGCAGTGGTTAAATTCTCTCGGTTCTTTTTATTTTTCCCGGCTGCAGGAGGCAAGCGAGGCCATGACCCAGCGGGGGGCGGTCAACACGTACACGTCTTTTATGGCAATAAAAACGATTCGCCTGATGGTGGTGCGGGGACCAAGCGACATGGACTTTCGCATCGGTTGCGGGGGAAATTTAAGCACTGGAAAAGCGCTTCTTCATTATTCTTACCGGGGAGAAAAACTTTTAACCCACTCGGTTCAGACGGGCTTTAATAATAATTGTCTTTTTTTTGCGCTGTGCTTCGAGGAGTTTAAGCGGAGTTTTTCCTCGCCTAGCGCTAATTTTAATTCTTTTCTTTCAAAAAGAAAAGGAGATTTTCTTTTTAAAACGCTGGACCCGGTGGACCTTAAAGCGATGACACCCGATGAAATTAATTATTTTACGGTTGATCTTGATGACCGGGTGCTTTTAAGAAAAGCAATTCTTTTTTTTAAGACACACTTGGTGATTTTTTTGGCCGCTTCAGGCGGTAACGGACTGCGGGAAAGAAGCGGGAAAGCGATAAACGTTGAATTATTTTATGACTCCCGGAGTGATCCCGAGGTCTACGATAAAGTACCCGTAGAAAATAATTATTTTTCTTTTGTTGCCGATCAATTGACCGAGCCGGTTAAAAAACAAGACGTTCAGGGCTCGGCAGCGAGACTCCACGTCTACCCGATCCTGAATGATGCGACTAGCGTCTACCACCAGCACAAAGGCTTTTGCGAGGGCTGTGGGGTGACCTACTTTAAAGACCCGTGGAACTCTAAGCGAAGCGGTCACACTTGCAACGCTAAAAAAATTTCTTTTCAGGAGAAAAACAAAGTCACCCAGCTGATCCCTTACATACCCGAGTGGCTCGAGCAAGATGAGTCGAACAACGTGCGTCTTATTGATAAGGACAACATGCTACAGAAGACCCGGGTGGCCTTTCCCTTTACAAACTCGAGAGCCATCCCGGAGCCCAAGTCAAAGTTCGCTAACTGCCCCTACACCAAAAAGAAGCACGTAATTTTTTACGACTTTGAAACTTTATTTTCCCCGGAAAAACTGAACGAAGCTGAAGTTTATGCTGTCGGGTTCTATACGTGGTGGGATGACAAGTACCACGCTTACTTTGGCGAGACAGCCATGGATGATTTTCTTATTTTTCTCCTGCAGAAAATAACGTTTGGCTGCAAATTGGTCGCTTACAACGGTGCTAAATTCGACGCTTTATTGATCGCCCGGGCCAGCTTAGATCAGCGCTTCATCAAACTCTGCGAGATCCATTCATTCATGGTTAACGCAGGCGAGTTACTTTCTTTCTGCCTCTCGCCTAAGGATCAACCGAAGATCGTGCATCGACCATTTGACCTTTATAAATTCACGCTTACATCGCTTGCCAAAGCTTGCAAATCTGCCGGGTGCAAATTTCAAAAATCAATTTTTCCTCACGACTTTATTACCGGCTGGGACAAATTAAATTATTACGGTCAAATTCCCGAGGAAAAGTACTTCCCAGCTGACTGTCGAGACGAGGTTAAAAAGATCCGGGAGGAAGGCGGTGAGAAAGCCATCTGGAATTTGAAAAAAGAGTGCTTAGATTACCTGCACTTAGACGTAATGGCCATGGTTGAATTATTTCACAAGGAGGAAGCGACGCTTAAAAAAATCGTTTCCGAGCACTGTGGCGTGCAAGAATTTCATCTGCTCGGGTTTTTCTCGATCTCACATTTCTCGAATGAATTAGCTAATGAATTTTGGAGGCAGCAAGGAATTGTTATTTTTCCACCTCACAACGTCGAGAGCTACGACTTATTTAAGTCCGGTTACCTCGGGGGAAAGGTCGACTACGGTTGTCGCTTCTGGGAAAGCACTGCCTACGCTAAAATTAAAGCGGAGCCTGAAAGAGCCGCTGAAATTTACAAAGAAACCGAGGATTACATGACTTACCAGGACGTCACGTCTCTTTACCCGTCAATCATGCTTTCTTATTTCTTCCCCATGGGAGCGGCGATCTGGTTAAAAAAGGAAGCGGTGGATTTTGTCTCGACAGAATTTCAAAAAGAATTATTTCACCCGGTCACTCAGCGGGTAGAAGAACCGTACTCAGGTATTCGCTACAAAATCTTAACCGCCCTGGATCGCTTCTTTAGAAACCCGGACGTCGAGGGACCTTTAGCGGAGAGCAAGGAAAGTTTTAATATGGCCGACATCGCTAAAGGAGAACCGCTGATTACGTCTTTTATCTGCTCATACTGGGAGGTCACTTTTCAACCGCCTAAAGATCTGCGAGCGCCGGTTCATATGTACAAGAGCAAAGGCGGGAAGCTGCAGACTGATCTTTACGAGAACCGTCAGTGGCTTTATTTTCCCGACGTTTTTTCACTGCTCGAGAATGGTTACCGCATAATTAAAGTTCATCACATTCTTACGTGGAGCGGTTTTGCCAGACACCTAAGAAAAACGATGTTGGCCGCTAAATCAATCAAGGACAAAGGCAGCGAAATTAAAGATGAGGTGATGCGCTCAAAAGGCAAAACTTTGCTTAACGCTCTTTACGGGAAATTTGGACAGCAACCCAACGACAAGACGTTTGAAATTTGCCACAACCTCACCCAGTTCTTTAAATTCATTACCGAGAACGTTTGGATGGAATCTACCAGTTGTTTTGACCGTGAAAAGAAGCACATGGTGACCATGGTTTACGGGGTGAGGAGAGGATCCTTTATTTTCTCGACCAAACCCACCTACCTCGCCGGCTTTGTGACCGCTTACTCACGTCTTCAGAACCGACGCTCGGTGGTGGATCCCATCCTCCGTAAAAACCCCACGAGTTATTTGATCGGTTACCACGACACCGACTCTTTCTGCATCCGCCGGGAAGATTTTGATGCTATTGATCCGAAGTGGGTGATTAAAAACGGCGAAACTGAACTCTTCGGTCAAATTAAAGATGATCTCGCTTCTTCTTCCAAGCAATACGGGACCTTAAAGACGCAGGAGCCGGTGAAAATTATCCGCCTGATGGTGATTGCAAAAAAAGTTTATTTTTGCGAGTACCTTCTCCCCGACGGTACCGTTGAAAGTACCGCTGCCTGCAAAGGAATCTCTCAAGAAGTGGATAAGGAAATCTACGAGAAAGTGCTTAAAACTCCCCGAGTCATCGGCAAAGAATTTATCACGCCTTTCTCCATGACCAAATCATTTTTTTCTACGACTACTTTGAAGCGCAAAGCCGAGTTAGAAATTGCCGAGAGAAAAAGGAAATGGAAAAAGAATATCCTTGAGGAGTACGGGAACACGGTTGAAGCCCTCGATCGAATAGCCGAGGAAGAAAATGATTTTATTGAAAACACCCGACTTCCAGCGCCAGAAGAAATTGCCGATGAAGCCAATACGCTTTTTATGATCCAGAAAGTGGTTAATTCTTCCCGCTCATTTAATAAAACTCCACCTGATTACCGCTTTATTGACTTAAATACCGGACGAGCTTTACCGTGGGGTCACGTTGAAATCACCGAGGAAAAAGAAGCGGAGTTTAAAGAACTCTTTGGCGTGGTTTATAAACCCCAGCAAGCGATCCGCTTTTCTTACCGCAACATCCCGGAGATCTCGCTTAGTTTAATCAATCTTGAGAAATTGGCAGAAGCAGGAAACCCGGAGCAAGAAACCCCCGACGAAGAAATCGATCCCGAGGTTTTAGCCGAGAGTTTATCATTTGGTTTCTCGGATGATTATTTTCAATAAAGAAAAGAAAAAAAGCGAGAAAAGCAATGAGGAAACTTAAAAATTTTTACAACAAAGCCAAGGCTGGCTATCAAAGGGCAATGAAAAACCCTTTGGTCAACAGCCTAGTACATGCGGGAGGTCGGGCGATCAAAGGGGCGATTAAAGAACACGCACCCAATATTTACGCTGTCGGGAAAGCTGCCTCGGATATTCACCGTGGAAAAATCAGTGCCACGGATGGAATTTCAAAAATCATGAGCCATGGAAAGCAGGCTTACGCCAACAAAGGCAACGCCAAAAGAATCATCAAAGGAGCAGCGGGACAATCGCTGAAAAAAATGAAACATGAAGGCGGAGCTGTTTTTAACAATTACGCCAATTCTTTGCGCTCTTCCAATTCTTCTGCTGGGGGAAAAATGTTTTAAAGCAAAAGAGCCGCCTCCAAATCTCCGACTTTGGTTTTTAATTCCTGAATTGCTTTAATCATGATAGGAATAAATTCCCCGTAGCGAATGGCTAGGTTATCGTAAGCTGCCTGGTCCACTTTGGTAGATTCTTCCTGGTCCTCCAAGGGTTTTTTCACAGCCCGATTTTCAACAAAAGCGGCAAAATCCTGCGTATCAATTTGTTTCTCCTCCAAATATTTTTTCAGATCTTGAGCGAGCAAACCACAATGTTTTCTCCCGGAAGTTCCATCGATGAATTTAAAACAGACGGGTTTTAATCCATCAATGAAATCCAGACCCAAACCAAGTGGGGTAATTTCTTTTTTGTAACGTTCATCAGAGGTAATAATCAAGTCGGTCTGAGAGTAAATGGCTGACCAAGCATTCCCTGCAAGTCCACAAGGGATGGCATGATGTTGAGACGGGAAAAATTCATTATGATTGAACTGAAATCGGTCGGCAATACCCGCACCCACGGAGGGGTTTCCCCCTAAAGTCACACTCCAATAACTTGGTGAAGTATCAACTTTAAAGAAACCACAGCGGTTCAGTGGCTCTGGATAAGCCCCATCCACACGGTTCGCCTGCCATTGCATTAAATTATCATTTGCCACCAAAGAATGACGTCCGGTTGAAAAACTGGGCGCTTGTAAAGGCACCGACGATCTGATTCGATTTCCTCCAGCAAGTCCACCGGTAAATGCTTGGTAAGAAATGGTGGCGTTTGAAACTGCACTCCCAGTAGCGTTTCTCCCACTAAAAAAAATTTCTGCACCAGAACTTGCGGTAACATTTTCATTGACCAAAGAAATTCCTCGAAAGGCTGATCCAGGTGCGTCTTGTGTTACTCTGAGTTGTCTATCAGAATCAAAATAGCTGTCTCGGTAAACAATTTGACCTTGTGTGGTCGCGGAACCCCCCAAGTTTCTTGATTTCATAATCAGGCGGGAGCAAGAATTGGCAGCCAAACCAATATTTGACAGTTCCAACACGGATTGATCTCCGGCTCCATTTACCGTCAGACGATTCACATTATTGAAGGTCTCGATATGACTTCCATAAAACCCTGCGTAAGTTCCTGCCAAGCCAGAAGTTATCCCGTTGGCTTTAAAAGCATGATCCAGGTAAAAACTTTGGCTGTCTCCTTCAAACCAAAATTTCCCAATAACTGAGGGGTCCCAAGCGTTATCCGCATGAAATTCCATCCCGACATTGGATCCCCCGGCTGCATTTGAATTTCTCAGGACCAAAGGAAAAATCACTTCATTCGGGGGATCTCTCGGGGAGCAAGTGACCAAACGGTTGAAATTGAATCCATCAATATCTTCGTAAATAATTTTCCCCTCAATAAAATCTGTTCCGGTTTGATTTCTCGAGGAGAAAAGAATCCCCACATTACTTTCAGCCGTAGTATTAATGTTTTGTAAAATAAGCGGAGTTGGATTGCTTCCGGCTGAGTTTTGTGTGAGGATGCCAACCGGTGCCTCCAAAGAAGAAATTGAGCTGACGGGAGCGTTAAAAGTAAAGACATTCCCGTATAAATCGAGTCTTTTTTCCGTCTGAACTCCCCCGACGTTAGAAACAAATGAAAGCCCGACTCCTGTGTCAGCCGAAGGATTTGAATTTCGAAGTCGAATTGGGTAAGCGGTGGCTGCGGTGCTGTAGGATAGGACCGACAAATTTCCCGTGGTATTAATATTTGGGGCATTCACAGTCGTAGCCGCGGTTAAAGAATTAACATTGAGATCGGTTGGAACGACAACTGAACCATCAACCCCTTCCACGTCTCCAGATTCGGTGGTTCTGAGATATTTGAAAGCCGCAATCTCGGGGAAATTAAGTTTTCCTCTTACTTTTGTGGTACCGTAGAGTTCAGCGTCTTGAAGCTTTCTTTTTCCGCCTCCAAAGCCCTTTTGAAGGAAGGGAGAACCAAAGGAAAACATTTCTTTTTCTTTTTTTTTTTCGCTTGAGCGCCACCGTAAAAAAAAAATAAAAAATAATTATTTCTTCGATGATTCACGGCCCTTGAAATAGAGTTGTCGGGTCACATCTGAGCGTAAAAACTTGGTGATTTTATTCTCGGGGATTTCCTTGATAACTCCGGTGAGAAAAATGTTGTACGCGGTCATGAGGGTTCTTTGGGCGTTTTTCTCACATTCAGTGATGATGGAGAAAAGATTCACGTCAGTGCAAGCGAGAACAAAAGGATTGCGAGATCCTTCTTTTTGGGGAGGAACAAATTTCAATTTGGTTAGCGAGGCAACTTTAAGCAGACAAGCATGCAGAAGTGCGGTAAAACCATTCTCGACCATTTGAATGACGACTCCGCAACGGTTTTTAGTATCCGGAGTAGCGAGTTCACAGGTTGAGACTTCCTCGATCATTTTGAAGAAGGCGACATAAAGAGTAAAAAACTCCATCAAGTGAGCGATCAAATAGGTGAAAATATTCGAAACAATGAGGGGTTTTGCCGGGATGAAAGAACCATCATCTTGCTTGATCAAATATTTCTCGGGAGTTCGATCAATTCTTTGCATCAGTTCATCTGCAGCAAAGGTCAAAATTTTCTCGAGGAAGCGGTTGTTTTGAAAGATATCACGTAAAACCAAGCTTGGATTTGTTTCTGGCTCCTTAAACTCCCCCTTGTTGAGGAGCGGGAGAAAGAAAAGCAAGGTTTCCACATTGGGGACGGGGAGCTGAGCAACTTGAACTGGATCATCCGGTCTGGTTAACACGCTGTGGAAGCGGAAACTCATTGCGTTGGCATTCCAATTGGTTTCTTTGAGTTCACTCATCTTCTTTCGGATCATGATGCGCATATTTTTTTGAATGCAAGCAAAGAGTTCATCGCTTTCTTCGGTGATCAAGGGCATGAGTTCAACCATCGAGGTGACGACATTTTGGAACTGTTTGTACCACTCAGCTGGTTCCTTCACGATCGCTTCAAGATCAACCATGGTTTTTTCTTTTTCCATTCGCTAAAAAAAGAAAAAGAAGAGGAAAAAATGAGTCGGGTGGACGACGTGCGCTTTCAAAATTTTTTGAAATCAGAGCAGAGAAAAAGAATCCAGCTGAACAAAAGGAAGCCCATCATCTTGCCCAAAACCCATGAGCTTCCTTACATGCCAGCCTTTTTAAACAAGGGAGATATCCCCAAGACTCAGCATTCAGCGCCGAAATTATGGGAACAGGGAAAAAGAAAAAATTTTGGAAGCCAACCTGGTCCTGTCTCGCGTTTCCGTCGCTCAACCCCTGCACTGGGGGAAAATCGCCCTCCGCTTCCATCGGCTGTGAGATCTTCTAACGGGGGAGGAAGGATGAATTATGGCACGAACTTGGGCGGGCTTTCCTAAGGAGGCTTTGTGAGTGGAGAAAAAAGAAAAGTAAAAGAGAAAATCAGGCTTTCTATTTATTAACTTTCTTAAAATTCAACGGTTTCCTTTTTCAGGTATAAACAAACCGAAAAGGAAACCGTTAGAGCGCCTAAAAGGTCTATAAATAAAGCGACGTAAAAATGAGATTTTCTTTTCTTTTTTATTAAGCAACCGACAGGAAAAAGCAGGAAAATGGCCCAGCCCGACTTGGAAAAAGCGAATGAAAAGATTGAGATTCTCAACAATGGAAATTCTGACGCTGAAGACGAAAAAGACGATGATGAACCCGTCCCCCTCGAATGGGACGACAAAGACCCCTTGGTTCGAATTTTCAAGGCCTATTGTCCCGAATGGGCCGCTCTGCAATACAACGTTCGCTACACCCACGTCGGCCGCTGGCCTTTGGCTTCTTATCCGGGAGACAAATACGGACTTCTTCTTTTGAAAAGCCAGAACGGTCCAATCTTCACTACTCACCACTACTCTGCCGACGCCCTCGACAAAAAGGCCGCCATCCTCAATTATGAAAGAGCTGCTGGAAAAGGAAAGCTTGCTGAATTTACCAGTCAATTTTTTCGTCTCCTCACCATCCCCCTCCTCGACATGCTTTCGATCTCCAAAACCAACCGCAAGCCCTTTACCCCCTGGCAAGATCAAGGCAAAGGCAATCACCTCCTTGACCCCGTTGACCTCGCTTTTCCCCAAACGATGCCTCGCTTCAATTCCTTCAACAAAGATTTGGGGGCAAACAAAGAAAACCGCGACCCCACCGAGAAATACGTCTACTATCTCTCGCAATCTGTGTCTTACTTTGTCCTTAATTCTGGAAAACGTGAGAAAGTCATCACCTCGCTTACCAGAGAGGTTCTCCTCGGTTTGTTTTACGAACAAATTTTCCACTTCACCTGCGTCGGAGCCAAAGCCAAAAAAGAATCTGATTTCTTTGATCGATTAAGCGACAAGGATCAGAAAAGAAACTTGCTTCTCTGCCAATATCCCTTCACCATGACCGCCGCTCTTCTCAACAAAAATCAGAACTACATCCAGATGGCTCCGACCAAGGAAGAAGTTCTCAGGGCTGATCTGGCTTACGAGAGATTTAGCAATGCTTTTCCCAACCTCAAAGTTTTCGGGACTTTTGATGCCAATCGTGAATTGATTTGCAGCGTGGAACATCCGCTTTACGAAGTCATGGATGACATGAGAAAATTAATGATTGAAATCATCTGCAAGGTCCCCCAATTTTACTCGAACATCCGTGACGAGTACTTCCTCAACGAAGAAAAGAAACTTTCTCAGAAGAGCACCAAAGTCGTTTCCAAGTCCAGGTTCAAGCCCTCGTACAAATACCTTGAAAATGAACAGTATTCCAGAGAACATCTTGCCGATCCTGACACCGAGAAAGGTTGTTTCCAACATGTGATGGACGATCTGAAGGACCAGGAAGAAAGGGATGGTCCGGCTAAAAAGAAGCACCGCCGCACTGAAACTCATCCTGAGCTTTGGGAGACCGCTGGACCCAAATAAGCGCCTTAAAAAACCACGCTTAAAAAAATAAAGAATTTCTCCCCACCCCCCACAAAATTAAAAGGCAGAGAAAAAAAAAAGAAGCGAAAAAAAAGAAAAAAAAAAAAATGTACTCGCTCTCCCCGGGACAAGTTGGAAGGAGAGAGGTTATTTTAACCGGAGATCCAAGTTACTCCCACTCTGAAGGAAATAGCGTTCCTCACGCTTACTTTCGAAATCGATTACCTCGGGAAGTTTTTGCCCGTGGATTTCAATTGAAATTTCTTCAATTACCCACCAATTTCAATGATCAAGAAGCGATTTCCGTTTCTTTCCCCGTTATCTTTAATTCCTCCGACACAAACATCAAAGAAGAAGGAAAGAGTGAACATTTACGAGATCGGTTCATCAAGAATCATGTGAAAAACATTGAAGTTTTCCCGCTCCATGTGCTCCATGTAAATATTTTTCAAAACGACGTTTTACCTGACACCCCCTTAGATGGAACTTTAAGATTTTGTCCGGAATCATTGGTCAACAGTCCCACCATATTGTTGGATGGAAGTTTGGTGCCGGAATATGACAATTTGATTCCCAATCAGGATACGAGTGTCACCGCTCGTAACACCGACAATTCGATTTTGGTTGAGAATTTTCTAGCCTTTGAGACTCCGAGCAATATTTCAGTGGACACCTACCTCAATTTTTTCTCGGGTTCTGGCTCCAACACTGACCCAGACCAATTTGCTCGCTTATTTACCACTTTTACAGCCGAAAGATTGGTTTATATCTTCAATATCTCAATTTGGAATTTCCTTTCCTATGATCGGGACGCTCACCAATCAAGTGAACTGAGTTCCTTTATGGTGGTTCGAGACGCTGATGGGGGAAATGGGCTTGAGCCGACTGCTGATGTTCGTTTGTTTAATCCGTCCTTGAGATATCAATACAGATCTATCGGAGATAAATTGGCCAACACCGGGGTCACTGATATCACAAAAATTTATCGGAACTCGCTCACTAACGAGGATATTTTTTCCCATCTCACGCTCAATTATGATGGGAAAAGAAATATCTTTCAGCTAAATTATGGCTTCGAATGGAGCAAATTTGCTTTACCGGGAGTTCGGTGGACCGAGGCAAATTTAGTGCAACTCCCAAATGTTGGTCATAATTCTTTTGATTATGGGACTTTGGCGGATATCACTCCAATCAATGTGGGTACCAATACCATAGCCCCCAATTACAAAATATTTGATATTTTTGAAAATCTCCTGATGACTGTGGATACCTACCTCATCACCAAGGAACCCTTCGTCAATCTGCTTACTGCCAACGAAAAAACTTCTTTTGTGAATGATCTTGGTTCAACTGCAGCAGATATTCAACCGTATTTCATTTCCATCCGTGAATGGCGAGAAATGACTTCCACCCCAGAGCTTTTTGAAATTGGAAAAGAATTTCTTCTCCGAGTTGGGAACCAACTTAACAAAAGATTTGGTCTTGGAGGGGTCGATCTTTGTGATCTAACTCACTACTTTGATTATGTGCCACAATTTACTGAAGGGGCTTTTTTTACCTCTCAAACTCACCTGGCTCCAAAACCAGCTATTTTAATTTCCGGTGAGGTTCATCAGGGAGTTGGAGACCAATTTGCTCCAAATCATATTTATTATTGCATTAATAAACCCTTCACCCCCAAGGCCGGCAAAGTTTACATCAGTTGTAATTGGTTCTACTCAAATTACGATACTTTTGTCAATGAAACTCGCCTCAAAGGATATGATTTCCGTCAGCAAAGAATGGATTTGAACAGCTTTACCCTCGATGGATTCACCGTCCTAAATAACAGTGAATTATTCAGCCGAATGGGATTTTTGAATAGTCTCTACACCTCAGCGGCGGGGAATGGCATTTTTGCTAAAGAATTCCCGTTTCACACGGTTGCTCGGGAAGCTGTTGGTTTAGAAATTCGACTTCAATCTGGGGCCACGGGAACCACCCCCCAAATTCTAAAATACATCGCTTTGAGAACGGTTCTTTTCAGTGGGAGTTTAAAACCTCAACAGCCTCTGGGTGAAAATATGTATGGAGACGCCGTCAATCCTGATTTCAATGCTGATCCAAACGTTGCAGATTACACCCATGACTACTATGAGCCCCCTACCTTTGGATCGCAATTTATTTTCAGACCCTATCGAGTTAATGGAGCCAATTTCCGCTTCACCATGACTGAAGCGAATGAAAATCTCCAATACATCAACCAAGAAAACGTGTTACAAAGAATCGAACAACCTTTGTACTTTAACAAGGAAAAACTTTATGTGGCCGATCCTGCGGCTGCCGAAAAAACCAGCATAGGCATCAACAATCATCGGATGGATTTACCGTTCTACATGTCAAATCTCATCCCCCCTTATTTGAAATTCCATTGCCGAGAGATCAGTCAGGCGAGTCTTACGCCAACTCTGGTGACCACGGAGATGACCTCCAACCCGCAAGCCAAAGATCAGAAAATCCAAACTTTGGTGAAAAGAAATCGAGATCAATGGACCAACGCTGAATCCCTGGATCAGACCATCATCTCGGTCATCCCGCTAGATACCGCCTGGGCTGGGGGAGAAGATACGTTGAAATCCAACATTTTGACCTACCAACCTTCTTTTGATCGCAGTCAGATTATTCCTTTGCGAGATTCTACGTTCAGGGAATTCACCTGGTGGTTGACCGATGATCACAACCAAGTTTTACAATTTCCCCGCCAAAAACCCGTGGTGGACATTTTCTTTGTTGATTAAAAAAGAAAATTTCACGATGGAGCAAGCCAGCCGCCTTCATCTCGATCCGGACCCAGAAAAAAGAAAAGAATGGTCTCGTTTGATGCAAGAAAAAAGAAAAGAGAAAAAGAGGCAGGAATTAAGGCAGATGATGGATGAAGAACTTCGAAAAAAGAAACCTCACTCATCTACCCAACCTACTACGCCGGCACCCGGGGCGGGCGGGGGCCAGGGAGGGGGAGGGGAGGGGGCCGAGGGGGCCTTGGCCGGGGGAGTAGGCGAAGAATTGCAAGAAGCAATCCAAGAAAAAATCGTGGAAAAAATGCTTGAGGGGAAGAAAGGAGGAGACAAATTGACCGTCAAGGAACAGAAGGAGATCGTAAAAGAAGTTGGGAGCAAGGACGTGAAGCAGGAGAACGTGAAAGAAATCTTTGAGAGAATCCGAGATAAAATTACTTTACTCGGGGAAAAATTTAAAGAAGGTCGGGAAAATTACTTTGGACTTCATCGGACTGTCGGAAACCTGGTGAGCGATGCGGTTAAAAATGAGTTTAAGAATATCAAAGAAGAACTTGAAATCCAGGCTGATTTTGACGATGAAGACAGTCTTTTCGTACGTGACGTCCTCAGAAAGCAGAAGGGAAAATCAGTTAAGGTCATCCGCGGGTTAACCGCCGAGAGAAAAAAGAAGCTTTTGGAGATACTTCAAGAAGGCGACGAACCCGTAAAAGCTCCCGTGGAAATCAGCGAGAAGGAAAAAAAAGAGAAACGTCGCGAAGAGAGGAACGCTTCTTTCTATCAGCAAGCCTTCGGGGAATCGAGAAAAATCCAAATCGAGAAAGAAAAAAAAATCGAAGATGGAGGAGATCCGGGCCACGAAAGCGATGGGCTTTTCGAAGAAACGGAAAACCAAGCCCAAGAAATGCCTCCCCAAAAAGTTGGAGTGCAAACCCAAAGGTTTATTCCCGAAACACCTGAAGAAGAGTTTGAGGAGGTGGATGAAGAAGTGGAAACGGAAATGGTTGTTGAATATCCTGACAACGGATTTCAAAAGAAAAAAATCATTACCTCGGTTCATAATCACCCCGCTCAAAATTTCGCTAACCCGCGAAATACCCATATGATTGCGGGAGGGACCAATTCTCTCCCGGCAAACTTTGGGGAAAGGGAAAAAAGAAAATTAAATCCCACTTCGGTGAGATATCGAAACCCCAATCAAAACACCCCTTATTCTCCCCGAATTTCCCAATACATTCCACCCAACCCCTTTGCAAGCTTCCTCTAAAAGAAAGAAAAAAAAAAAAGTCAACCCAATTTCTACCGTCTCTGGTGAAACTGATCCGGAAAAAGTAAATGGCAAGGGAAAACGGTTAAGGGAAGGCGTGGATCTCGCTAAATTTCATTTTTCCATGGCTCATGAACTCGAGGGCTGCGATTCTAAAATCAAGATCGAAAAAGCCTTTGATGAAAAAAAATATAAGGTCATGAAACTCGATAATCCACTGGAAAGGGAGGAAACGATCAACGATGATGAGAAAATGCCGGTGCATCCTTTTTTTATGCTGTTAGTAGGACCGAGGAAGATGGGGAAATCAAATTGCCTGATCGATTTCCTTACGAATAAGGTTCCTCCGGATTTTTTTGATTTGATTCTCGTTTACTGCAAAACTTATGAGGATGACGCTAAATGGTGGCCGCTTCTTCAGAACATTAATTCTGAATTTATCCATAAAGAACTCCACCCCGACAAACTTGCTTTCGAATACTCGACGATCGAGAAAATTATTTTGGATAACCCGAAGTTTAGGACTCTTATTATTTTTGACGATATGATTTCCGATAACATCGCCTCACGCTTCAATATCGATATTGTAGGGAAACTGGCGGTGATGGGGAGGCACAAAGGGATTTCAGTTTGTTTTACGACCCAGCTTTTTCGCGCTTTAGGTACCGCCATTCGTACCAATGCCACTAATATCCTCGTTTTTCAACAAGGGAATTCTTTGGAGTTAGATAAAATTTCCGAAGAGGCGAGAGGGGCGCTTTCCAAAAAGGATTTCCTCAAGTTGTACAACTTTGTTTTTAGCGATACGCAGGAGAAGGCCTTTTTACATATTAATAGGGATCGACCGCTCCAGCTTCGTTTTACGAAAGGTTGGGGGCAGCAAATTTTAGTCGATGCTACCGGTGGAATGAATATGGAGGGGGGATCGGGCTGTGGGAAAAAATCGGAAAAGGAGGAAAGTTCCGATTCAGAACCGGAAAAAGAATAAGAAAAAAAAATAAAGAGATATGGTCTTCCAGAAAGGATTTCATAAAGTTCCTGCCGAAACAGTCGATCTGGCCCGAAAAACCAATTGGGAGGGTTTCGAGGCTACTGATAGAACTGTAAATTGGCTTGACCGCTTTAAAAGGGTGGATCTTGAAAAGTTTTGCTACGAAGGAACGGAGGAGATTTTCAAAGATGCTAAAAATCAATATCCTCCGTTGGATGAGATTATTGATCGAGGAAAATTCAGGAATTTGAAGGGATTAAGCGTCACCAAACTGACCAGATTGCTGGAAGGCACTGACCGAATTCCAGGACTTCGATACAGCCAACAGGGTGGTTGGGTCGATCTGGCTTCTTTGACCGGAAATCAATTGAAAGACCTGAGCGATTTGATGCTTTTGGATGAAGTCTTTGATGCAAAACATCCCCATCTATGGTACCAGGCATTCTTACTTCGTCTTCCCGACCTAGATGACCGCATTGACTACACCTTGGGGGCCCTCTATTTCAACCAAGAAATTATCAAAAGAAACTTCGCCGTCAATGAGGTTCTCTTTATTTTCAGCTGCTTGGGATTTCTCCCTAAATCTCTTCATGAGGTTTTGTCCACCTTAAAACTCCAATAAATTCTTGATGGAGCTTTTCAAACGCGTTGTTTTGTCTTCCTTTTTCCTTTGTTTCAAATCCTGCGCTTCCCTTAAAAGCACGGTCTGAAGTAAAGGAGCAGTGGCAGATTCGTTCCGACTGAATTTTCCGGTCAGACCTAGCAGTCCTTTGGCCATCGTGTAATCAAGCGGGGAAAGGGAATTGCTAATCCGATTAGTTTTAACATAAGAAGTTAACCGTTTTTTCAGGTCTGGTTTTTTGCTGAGGTAAGTGGCCTGAACTCCTCTCGTGGGACCCCAGCTAGATTTAATTCTTCCCAGGTTGACCCGGAACTTTCTCCCAAGTTTCTCGCTGAAAGGTTTGTAGAAATTATGCAGGAGGGTGCTGCTAAACTTATCTGAATTGGACGGGATAATTTTAACCGGTCGAGAAATCCTTTTCCCAAGTTCACGAAGTTTTTTTAATTTATCTTCTGAACTTCTGGACGCGAGTTCCTCAGGGAAAAAGCCATCGGAAGCTCTTAAACTCTCGCTTAATTGTTGGGAAGGGAAAGCTGCCTCTCCGAGAATGACTTCTGCTGCCAGACTTAAAAGCTCGGTTTCTTCCCCAGAATCACTGGCAGTGGCAGCGGCATCGGCATCGGGGGTTTCGACTCCGCCCATTTTGAGTTTCTTTTTGGCTGGCCAATCCATTTGATTTTCATTCTTCTTTCGACCTCCTTTTTGATTTAGCGGTCGGGGATCATAACCCAGCTCCTTTCTACGACGTTGATGATATCTCCAGCGGTTAAAAGCTTTGTTCCCCATCATTCTACGTAAAGCCGAATAGGATCCACGGGTGGTGCGAGGGTTTTGGTTGACGAGGGGCATAAGTTGCTCCTGGATATCTCGGTAAGCCAAAGGAAGTTGATTTTTGAAAGTCCGGAGTTTCTCTGGTAAGGTCGAATCAGAAGTAAGTAATTCTTGCATCCGATTGACCCGGTTCATAAGTTCCTCGTATTTGGGATTTCGTTCTTGCGAATCTTTTTTGGCCCGGCGAACCTGTTTTTTGTAAGCGTTCTCGAGTTTATTTAAAGCGACCAGGGCAGTAACGGTATCCGCTCCAGTTCCTGCGGTGCCAATAGATCGACGGTCAAAGGGAAGTTTGCTGCCACCGCCACCACCGCCTAGGTCAGAATCTTCAGCAGATGAATCAGAAGTGCCTCCGCCACCAGGGGGTTTTCCTAGGGGGGAAGGACTGCTGGCATAAGGGAAATTAATCGCTTTACTGGTGGTAGGATCAAGCACAACTCCCGGGTTAGGGGTTACCGCAAATTTTGATTTGCCTCTTTTTGGACGAGAGAGTGGGGTTTCTGGATCTGAGTCGGCGGAAAAGAGAGCTGGAGCCGCCACAAAGCTAGCTTGAGCATTGGCGATGACTTTATCAATGTATTCCCTTTGTTTGGTTTCTTCTTGTTGGTACATGAGCTGGAGGAATTCATTGAACTCGGTAAATTTCCTGGTGAGCTGAGCATCCGTGTTTTGTTTGAACTCCTCATTGGAATCATTGGCTTTCTTTAAAGTATCCCCGAATGCCAGAAAAGTCTGCTCGGTTTTTGATGCTAAAGCAGCATGATTGGTGGTAAAAGCTTGGGTTGCAGCATCAAAATCACTTCTCAATTTTTCAACCAGGGGATCAGCTTTATCAATTTCTGCTTTGAGATGATTAGCCATGTTAGTTAGATTTTGGGTCATGCCATTCACGATTTCATTTAACCCAGGCATATGCTGAAGTAATCCCTGGGCGTTAAGATTAGAAAATTGACTTTTGAAAGTAGCCATATCCACATAAGCTTGGTTTAAACGGTTTTCAGAGGTTTGAAGAGCGTCTCTGAATTTATCAATCACTTCTCCTTGTCTGGTTAGAGCTAGTTCGGTTTTGGCTTGATCTCGGTTTAAAGCATTATGAGAATCGGTCATTTTGGCGATGGTTGCTTGAAGTTGAGTAACGGTATCTTTGGTTTTAAGCAAGGCTTGAAGTTCTCCATCAGAAGCGGTGGTTTTTTGGGTTAGCTGGGCTAAATCATTTTGAAGTTGGCGAACCGTGGGATCGGCTTTTGGATCAAACGGAGGTGGGATTATTGCTGCTGGCTTGTTTGCTAGATCCAAAATTTTTCGATCTAATTCGGCTTTCATGTCTTCCAATTGTTTCTTGGCAACTTCTCCCTCTCTGACGACTTTGGCGCCTGCTTCATTTTGAGTCGTGATCAATGCATCGATTCTACCATTAACCACCTCTAATTCTCGTCTTCTGGCGATGGCTGCGGCAGATAATTTGGTGGAGAGAGAAGCAATTTCAGTTCTATGACTAAAAGCCAAATTTGCGGTTGCGTTTAAACTGTCAGTGAGAGCTTGGACTTTAGTCTCGAGCTCTTGAGACCATCTCAGGGCGTTAGCAGAGGAGGTCGTTTCGAAATCAGTTAAGCGTTGAGTTAACTCGGTTTTTAATGCCTCCAAAGAAGCATCCATCATGTTTTTTTGGTAAGTAAGGGCGCTTTGATCAACTCCACTTTGGTTGACATTATTTTTGAAATTTTCAAGATCAGCGAGTTGGTGGACAATCCCTTGTAACATTTGACCGTAGTTGGCTCTTTCTTGCTCGCTAAAAGAAGCGTTCTGAATGATATGTAACGCTTGCTGTTGAAGACGGTTTAATTCTGCCAGCCCTTGTTGAAGTTCATTCCATTTCTCTTCCATCAACGGGTTAGGACTACTACTTTGTCCGTACTTCCACCCTTGTGGGGGAGGAAGATTTAAGCGATCGTGCATTTCTGCTTGTGATTCATTTGGAAATGGGACTCCGGGGGGTAAGGATAATGGGGTTTCAGAGGCTTTGGTAAATGGAGGTTGTTCTCCTCCTCCTCCTCCTCCTTCCATTGTTTCTTCTTCACCGCCCAAGGGAGGAGCTGGAGTCGTGGGTCTTTCTTCCATTCCATCGCCTTCGGGTGGAGCTGGAGTCATGGGTCTCGCTTCCATATCCTCTGGGGTTTGTTCTTGCATTCCGGGTTGTTGTGGAGTGGTCGAGTCCGACATCCCTGGGGGTGCTTCAGCGTCGGTTTCTTCATCAAGCGGGAGTTGAGTTGGGTTTGGTTTTTGAAGCGATCTTGTTGGGGTTTGATCGTTTAATTCAGCCAGATTTGGATCGTAACCAGATAATTCAGTCTGGGGATTTTGTGGAGGAGGATCTCTTCCTTGGGGAGTTTCAAATTGTTTTGGTTTGAATTTTGTGAGATCAAGGTGGGTTGATGGATCAGGGGTTTTTGGTGGAAGCGGTTTTTCAGGTTCGAAATTAAATGGTGTACTGGGAGCTGGATTAACGTTGATGACAACCGTCGGAGCCGTTGGGGCTGCTGGAGCTGGGGCGGGAGTGAGTGGTTGCTGAGGTAAAGGAGCCGCTGGAGAGCCTGCCGGTACGACTGGAGCTAGTGGTGTTGCTGGTGGAGCTGCTGGTGGAGGCGCTGCTGGGGATTGTCCTGGTCTGGGGGGTAGAGGAGGTGGTCCTGGACGATTTGTTGGAAGCGGAAGAGGAGAGGGGGTTTGTGGTCTGGGGGGTTGGAATGGTTTGCTGGCATTAAAAGCTGGAAATTGTCCGGGGGTTGGTGTTTGGGGAGGGGGAGGGGGAGGTGGTGGGACAAATGGAGCTCCTGGTTGTGGAGGTGGAGGGGGAGGTGGAGGTGGACCGAAAGCTGATTGAACTTCTGGAGGAGGTTGAAAAGGAGAAGATGGAGGGGGTGGGGTCGGTGGTGGTGGTGGTGGTGGTGGTCCGCGGTTTCCTCCTCCAGCAATACGGTCAAATTGAGCTGAAAGAGAGTTTCTTCTCTCGTCAAAACTTTCCTTGCCTGATCCGCTAGCTTCCAGATCGCTTTTTATCCCACCCTGTTTGGCTAATCTTTCAGCGTCTTGCTCGGCTAAATCTTCTTCATTGGGTTGACCTAATCTCCCCCGAAGCATTTTAGAAATGGCCTCTTTCGCTTTAGCCTTCTCGGCTTTCTCTCGTTCAAGATTTTTTTCCCGTGGATCCCCGTCAAAGGGATTTCCTTTGATTGGTGCTCGCGGTTGATCTGGTTTTTTAGGGGGTCCAAAAACTTGAGCTAGGAATTGATTGTCCACCGGTTTTCCCTGCTTGGCTCTTTCCTGAGCAGCCTCCTGTTTTCTGAGGTAATCTTCTTTTGCCATAATGTCAAGGGTATCCTTATCTTCCAAAATCTTTTTCTTTTCGCTGGCTGACATGAATTCATCATCTCCTGCCATGAGCCATTCATCATTGTCTTCGACGTTCTTATGATCAAATCTGCTTCTCCCCTGTTTGTCTGCTTGATCAGCTTTTTTTCCCATCTCCTCGATGGCTTTTCTCGACTTGTCAGCTTTCTCCTGCTGGTACTGTTTTGCTTTGTCTTTTTTTTTTTTTTCTTCCTGTCTGGCTAACTCCCTCTCTCTCTCGGCTGCTCTAGCGGCAAATCCTTTCTCCTGTTCGGTGACAAAGTCAGCTTCATCCGGACTCCAATCGTCAGCTGTTTCCTCATCATCCTGAGCCTTCCCGGGTCTCTTTAACTTACTTTGTGCCTCTAACAAGGCTTTCTGCTGCTTCTCTCTTCTGATACGATCTTCTTCCTCCTGCTTCCTTTTCAACTCGGCCTCCTTCTCTTTTTTGGTCAATCCTGAAGACATGTTGTAGGAGATTTAACTGGAATCGGTGTTTGTACGGTGGAGTTGATTGAAGTGATGAATAAGTCGCCTTTTGATGTAGTAAAGGGAAAGTAAAGCTAAGATTAACTGCCAAAGAAATCCAATCACGTTAACTAAAAAAGTGATTGTATCGATCTTGTCTTTTCCTTGCTCGCTCTCACAAGGGGCCAAAGATGGAACTTCCCCCTCCGTTTTGACTTCTTTTTTCTTTTTCTTTTTTTTTTCTTTTTTTTTTTTCAATCTTCCATATCAGCCACAGCTCCCCCGTAGGAATTGGTGAGATCCTCAAAGTATTCTTCCTCATCATCTGAATTAAGAGTTAGGATTTGACGGTATCCAGTTTTAAGATTTTCTTTATCTTTTTGGATGGTTTCACGGTCACCCTGATTGGCTTGGACTCGAGCCCAATAATCATTCATGTAAACATCGAGAGTTGCATTTTCATTCCGGGCTTGTTTTTGAAATTGACCGTAATTTGCGGCTCTAGCCATTCCAGGAGGTGGTGGGGGTGGTGGGGGTGGGGGTGGGGGAGCGTTGGGATCTTGCTCTTCTGGATCTTCTTCTTCGTCGGGTGGATTTTCTTCGTCGGGATTTTCTTCGTCGGGTGGATTTTCTTCGTCGGGATTTTCTTCGTCGGGTGGATTTTCTTCGTCGGGATTTTCTTCTTCGGGTTCTTCTTCTTCGGGTTCTTCTTCTTCGGGTTCGTCATAAAAACCACGATGTTGTTCTACATATTCCCTGTCTTCAACAGAAAGTCCATTTGCGAAATTATCCTCATGGACCAAATCTTCGTTGAAAATCACGAGATTTTTAAACTGAAGAATACCTGCCACTCGTTCCATTATTGTTTCATCATCGTAAATTCTAAGTTCTCCATTAGCATCCATCTCACCAAAAACTGAGTCACCGTATCTATCCACCATTTCTGTCATTGTTCGTCCCAAATTGTTCATAAGGTGTTGATATTCAGGACTGTTTAATGCTTTATCTAATCCCTGAAGATAACCGGACAATGCATAGGAACCTCTTGTGTCTTTGAAATTAACTGAATACTCGTGCCTTCTCATCGATTCAATCACATAAGCGTTAGCATGAGCTTGACTTGAGATGTATTTTGATAAATTTTGGAATACGTTGCGAAAATCAACGTTTGCCATTGTGTCAGCTAAAGAACTATCATCGTCTTGATCAGCGAGAAGTTTCACATTTTGAATCATAAAATTTATCAAAAAACTCATTTGATCCGGTCCTGCTTCTCGGTAATTTTGGGTAAAATCCATGCTCTCAATCATATCTTCCATAATCTCTTCACCGCGTGGTCCATTGCCGGAAAATGAATTATAAGTGTCTCTCATTATCTTGTCATAATGATCAGCTCCTGGAGCGATTGCAAAGAGAAAAAAATTTTGAATCTGTTCATCTAGAAACATATCGCCAGTTGACATAAAAAATGGTGTTCCGGGAATTAAAGCGACTTTCCCCGGTTTGGTAAAAAATCCTCTTTCATCTGAGAAAGTCATAGTCTGAAGACGAAATGAATCACGCATTGTTTGCTCGAAATCATTATATCTCAAATATTGCTCGAGTGCAAATTGACTGGCATATTGGAACTCTCCTTCGGGTTGTAGATATTGATGATAAGCTTCATAAGCATCATATATTCCCAACGCGGCCATCCTTAAAAACGAACCCATCCCACTCATGCCGGCAACATTGTATCCTTGTTTAACCAAAATTGGAACCAAAAAATCCCAGATGTTCTCTGCGATTTGGTTTCCATCCATTTTTTTTTTTTTCTTTTTTTTTTTAGAAAAGAAAAAAGAGAGAGAGAAAAAGCAATGGAGAAATCATCAGGGACTCTCAATGAGTACCAGAACAAACCCCTCGAATTGGAACCTTCAAGCCAATTCCGATTTGCTGAGGACAAAAGCAAAGGAATCATCGTCAACACTGCCTTGACAAAGATTCGTCCAACCCAAGGAGCTAACTTTACTCCCGGTCAAAAAATCGTTTTGGAAATTCCTTCCACTGCTTGGTTTGATCCCGCAAAATTTTTTATTTCCTTCAGACTCGTTGTCAAATTGGGAAATGGAAATCCTTACGGTGGATGGGCTCCAGGTACCGCTGTTGGTTCCTGGAATTATATTCGAATGAAAAGTTCTTGTCATTCAATCTTTGAAAGAGTGACGATGTTGTTTGGATCTTCTCAACCGCTTGAAGATCTGGTTGACTATGATTTGGTCGCCAAAGTTTTAGCCATCTCTACCCTCACTGAAGAGTATGTAAATAAGCACGGTTTTCTCTTCGAAGGTCTCCATAATGAGAGGGATTACTTCAAACAAGTTATGGCAAATTTCAACGCGAAATCTTCAGTGAGAGATGATGATTCAATCGCTGGACAAGGTCATCAGTACATAATGCAACCATGTCTCGGTCTATTCCGCTGTGGAAAATTCCTTCCTACCGCCTACACAGGAATGTTAACCATTTGGTTGTACCTCAACAAACCTGAACGTGTGCTTTTGAGATCCGTCAAATCACAAGGATTGGTGGATCACGATCCCGCTGATCTTCAATTTTGCAGAACTCATACTTTGACTGCTGCAAATCCCATTGATGAAACCAATGCAGATCATGTTTTCGAACCAAATGCCACCTATGAAATTCAAAACGTTCAAGCTTTTGTCACCACCATTTATCCAATGGCTGAATACAATAATGCCATGAACACAAAACTTTCATCTGGTTCCCCAGTTAAAATTTGGTTGGATTTTTTCAGAGTTCACTCTCGTCAGATTGCCGGTTTCAATCAAGGAGCCTATGATATTTTGATTGCTGAAAGAGCTGCTGATCTGAAAGGAATTCTTTGCGTCATGGTCAATGCTGGAGATCGTGAATCAAAAGTTCAGGAACTCTCCTTCCATCACAATTATCTTTCAAGATATCGACTTCGAATTGGTGATCAATACTTCCCTTCGCAAGACGTTGAATGTGCAGCTCATGGAGGACTCGAAGCTTATCAACAGCTTCAGGAAGTTTTGGGAGTTTCAAATGATATCACGGGAACCAACTTGATTGACACTGATTTGGGTTATCGGCCCAGGAATGCTTACCTGACTGATAATAATTTTGTCCTCAGAAAGTTCGCTCCCTTCCAAGGTCCAGTTCATTCAAATCAATTTATTCTCGGTCATAATTTCGAAACTTCTCCGGGTCAACTGAGTGGAGAAGACACACTCAGACAAAACTCAGATATCGCTTTTCATTTGATTTTCAACAAAGCCGGAAGTCCTGATGCTATCGGTGGTGATCTAGCAAGAAGATATCTTGCAGCCACTCCTGAGGATGCTGATGGAGTTTGTATTCTACCATTCTTTACTGCCAGACCCCAGTTAAACAACTCTGCTGGAGCAATTGCAGCGACTCATGATCCTCGATTCCTGACGAGTGCTGGTGTTTACGCTAATGGTGCTTGGACTGCTGAAGGCGCAGGTGATAATTTTGTTGCTGCTCAAATTGCTCCTGCTGGATATTATCCATTTGGATCTGGAACAAAAATCTTTGCTGCTTTGGGTTACCTTCATGCTTTATCAACTCTACCTTCGATGAAAACTGGTTACTGCAGTCCTGTTCCTATTTTACAATCAGCAGTTGGGGGTGCCAATTGGAATAAAATTGCTGCAAATGGGGTTGTTTCGTTGTCAACCATCGTCTCCGGGGCTAATACTGTTGTCAACAAAGTATCCGCCCCTTTCTTGTTTGACTTGACAGCTTATCGAGCCCTCCCCACTTATTTTGAATTTTTCTGCATCGCTCACATCACCGCCAAAATGATCATTGAAACCTTCGGTACCGTAACCGTTACCACCGATATCTACAATTCTTAAGGGGGGTTAAAGAAAACGTAAAAAGAAGAAATGGGGTTAGGGTTAGGTCGTGAAGCGTTTTTATCACTAGGGTTAGGGCTAGGGTTAGGGTTAGGGTTGGGGGTCGGGTTTTAGGGTTAGGGTTAG
>Ga0100403_1000889_pt1 | contig 29148 bp, 51 predicted proteins | sample CryGeymet201501t_FD_83663 | JGI IMG/M metagenome (GOLD analysis project Ga0100403, IMG submission 83663) | Groundwater microbial communities from Crystal Geyser aquifers in Utah, USA - Crystal Geyser metaG 2015-01t | ecosystem: Environmental > Aquatic > Deep subsurface > Groundwater | place... | reverse complement strand
GCTGAAATCCTTTTTGGATCTAGTTCGTGGAGGGCATATGCTGTATAAAATGAATGAACATCACGTCTGGCAAGGCGGATATAACTAGGAGCCATAGCAAAGTAACCCACCAGTACAGCTTCAATACCTGAATAATCTCTTGCATAGAACGTCTTTCCTTTATCTGCAACGATAAGATTACGAATGATCGTCGAGAGATCGTTTTCAGAACCCGGCCTAGGCAAATTTTGCAAATTTGGCCGTTGGGATGCCGAGCGCAAGGTCGAAGGATTGTGAGTAAATAGGGTATGAATTCTACCATCAGGTCCTGTAGGCATACCCCCCTTGATAAAACCGTTTTCATCCGTGACACCCACATACGTTCCTAAGAGTTTTTGAATTCCTCTAAACTCCACGATCTGAGGATATAATTTATCTTTAGGATACCTCTTAACCAGCCTCATTATTGCCTTCTCATCGAAGGTGATCTTCTTTTCCTTAGGATTATAAATAGGTGTATGCTTTCGTATACTTTGATAGCGCTGCATTGATTTGTTAGATATCTTCCACTCAAGGGGCTTAGCCCATAGAGATGATGGAACAGTGATCTTTTCTGACTTTAATCCAGCACAGGGATTCTCCTCTACACCTTCCTTCAGCTTTTTCTTGCCTACAGACTTATAATGAACAGCTTTTACACCTTGCTCCCCACACTTAGGACATTTAGTTGTCTTGATAGATCCTATAGTCTGTACCATTCCCGCAGTATCTTTGGGGGTCTTTTTATAAACCTTGAGAGCCCTAGCCTCCAGAGGAACGACCGCTTCCATATGTCCTTGAGTCTCCCCAAGCAGGGCAGACAGCCGTTCCTCGCCCACTAGACGCAGCTCTTTATCTAATAAGACACCCTTCTTACTCATGTAAGACAGTACTCTATCAAGCTCGATGACATGTCGCTCAAAAACATCCCAGAGTTTGTTCTCTTTAAGATCCTTGCGAATCCCCAAGAAGCATATAAGGGCCATATCAGCATCCTTAGCATTATAAAATGCAGGACGCTCTTTAGAGAAGTGTTTCCATATAGCTACATTCTGTGCATAGAATGGAGTAACAAAGCCTAAACCCTTTGGTAGGGCAGAGTTAAGGACATGCCAAGCTAGCATAGCATCAATTTCATCACCATTGACAGTAAACTGAGCTTTTACCCTAGGGCTATCGTAGTTTGAATTGTTCCATCCAACCTTAGCCCCATTACTCTCGAATAATCTCTCTAGGCCGGGAAGATATTGGGCAGTCCATGGAACTGAAACGGCATAACCAGGACGATAACTAAATGAGCACCTTAAAATGGTGTAATCGTCATCGTCTTCCTTAGCTACCTCTTCCTCGTCCTTGCCTTGCTTCATGGGAGTTTCAATATCATATGATAGAAATGTCTCTTTAGGCTCACAACGCAATACTTCTATATATTCATCAATCCATTCATTAAATTGCTTAGGATCAGGATCTTCTAAATAGATAGGCTCAGGAGGAGCTATACCTCCATCAGCAATTTCTATTGCATGTTTTGCTGCAAATAAGAGAGTCGGAATAAGGTGACTTAAACCCCTCATCAAATAAGCAGGATGGTCAGCAGCAATTACCCACGCTTCATAGCGTTCGGACCAAAATGGATAGCATAGATAATCCACACCCATAATAGGATGGTCATCATTGATATCCATAATACGTTTAAAGGCTGTCTTACCCAAGGTGAGGATTGTAAACGTCTTCCCATTTGTCTTAGCCTGAGCACGCGAGGCTTCAATAACCTTATCCAGATTGGGAGTACAATACTTAATAGCAGCTTCTTCATAAATAGTTTTTACCAGTTTGTTGTCAGGCGGTTTACATGCAACCACATTAAAGATAGTGAAATCATCTCTCTCAATTCCTGCTCGTGCAAGATTAGTAAAGAGAAAATGTCCTGCCTGACCGACGAATGGAACACCATCTTCTGCCTCATCTTTTCCTAGAGCTTCACCTACCATGAGTACACCCTTATGACCCTCTCCATCTGGACGTGAGAATCCATACTTAGAGCCAAGAGGAGATTCATAAAGTGGGCAACCGAAACAAGTAGTAGGTTTGTTAATCATTTAAGGTAATATTTCAGCGGTAAGGATTGGTTAATATATTCTAGTATTAAAGTTTCTATATGAATACTAATATTAGTGTAGCCTCTTCACTTTCTTCACACACCCCATAGGAATAATCTTAAGCATTCCAATAGAAGCCTCTTCAAGGTCACTGCACTGGCTCATGGTGAGCTTAATGTAATCTTTAGTTTTTTCTACCAAGTAGCCGGCCGACTTACACTTAATAGCTGTAGTATTCTTTAAATAAGTATCAATAGAATTCCAACCATTACTATGTGAGGTAATATCTTCCCATGTAACCTCAACGAACTTCTTTAGGGGCCATGATTGCATTTATGGTATCCTTCCAGTTTTCAAATCTATACCCGTTATCATCAATATACCAGTCTGCTGCTGGTTTAATATTTGTAATTTCATCAAAGGGGAGATCATAATACTTCATCCAATCCCCAATGATTCTGGCCTTGTTGCCCCATACAGACAGCACAATAATCTTATGCCGGGCCTGTTTAAAGCTCTTAAGAGCCTCTTTAGCACCTTCGATGGGTTCTCCCATACGTCTACCGGGTTTGGGGTTCTTAAAGTCATGTAGAACCCCATCAAAATCTATAGCAATAATCACTGAATGACCTCTACAGAGGGGGCAGTGAAATGATAGTCATACTTATGATTTCCTATCGATTTCTTCACAATAGACCAGCCAGCTTTTCTCATATGAAAGATGGCCTCAGCGAAGGATTTACCCTCTGTAAGCACTATCAGCTCATTAGTTGAAATGATAGGCTGTGTAAGTGCAAGAGCTTCAATCTTTTTACGAACACTTAGTTTAAACATGTTCTCTCCAACTCCAAACTTTATAACCAGTCTTCCCCTCTAATAGGGGACTATATACTAGAACAGCACAATCCTTGGGATAGAGTCCAGTGGCTCCTACAAACTGTATACGTCCATTCAGAAACATTACGAGACATTTAAGATGAACCCAGTCTCTCCACCAGTTTGCTCCCACAGAAGCAGGAAGAAGCATCACTATTGACGCCCCTTTTTGAGATTCCTCATATGCCTTTTGAACCCACGGTTTAATGTCAGCATATGGGGGATTGCAGAAACCCCACCCACCCACGTTCCAATTTTGCACTAATGAATTATCTTCTTCACAATAATAATAAGGAACGATAAAATTTTCGCCCGAGGCAGCTAGGTCAATAGAGAAGTTCTTAATCCCTAGTTCCATTTTAATTGCATGAATAAGTTCGGGCGGCGTTTGATAATCCTGCTTAGAGCGATGGGGTTTCTGCTTAGGCATCATGGCATTAGCTCAGAAATTCAATCTCAGTTATGGTAACAGTCTCAATAAACTCAAGCTCAGTAATAGAGCCATCTTCATTATACATTACTTCCATTTAATACTCTCCTCGGTAACTTACATAGTTTATTATTCCAGATTCTCCAGCAGACTTTACATTTACCTGCTGGAGGTTTATTTGCCTGATACTTAGGATGATCAGGGCATGGCATTTTAATTAAGGATCTCGCTAGAAGAGGGAGTTAATCCTGTGGTAGATGCTGTAGCAGTATGTGTACAGATAAAATTACTAGCATCATCAAGCACAGTTTGTAACTGTTCTACCTCAAGATCGGGGTTAACAAGCATAATTGCCATCGCTAATAATGCAATGAACGAATGATCAATCCTTTCCTCATGAAGAACATTTTCAATGCGTCCAATAATCTCTGCTAACTCTGCTCCTGATGCTTCGGCTTTTACAATTTCAGTAACGGTTTCAGTCATTTATATCCTTTAATATTACCACACTAATGAAGCATAGACGCTTGCATTGGTGGATGTTTTTTTAAACGAAGATTCAGCTTCTGCTCCTATTTGAAAGTGACCATTCACACGGGTAGCAACAGCAATTTTTACTAGAGGAAGCCCATATTTCCATTCTACAGTAGTTATAAGAGCCCCATTTTTGTCTGTTGGGATATCCAACATCCTTTGTTTGACAAGATCTAGTCCTGTCTCAAGAATAGATGGCATTGTTATAAAAGTCCCAAAGCAATTAACCATTCAGTTCTATGCTTAGCAATAGAATCTTCTATGGTAAGATGCTCATTAAGATGATCCCAAATTACTCTTCCTACCCAAATAGCTGATAGCCCATCTAAGCCATCAGAATAAACTTTCTTATAATCTTCCTCAAGAAGTAATCCAAAGTTTGCAAAAATTGCATCACCCGGATAGGGTGGCTTTGGATGGCTAGGAACTGGAGGCTTTTCATCTATACTAAACACCGGAGTAGATGGTACAAATATATATTGATCCTCCGGTAGCACAAAAGGCTCAGATGCTTGAAATTTATAATCAGCACCCCCAGCCCCAATGATACAGTCAAAAGCAATCCTACCAGGCATATAAACAGTTACATCATCACTGGTGGGGTGACTTCCTTGTGGGCCATCTGGATCTTTTAAAAGCCAGTGTGTATCAGGAGTTACATTATAAATAGGGTGGCCCCAATAGACACATCCAATAACACGCTCCCAAAATTGATTACGCTCCTCTCTTGTTGATTCAAGGCCAAGATGCCAGCCCTCTGCATCATGAATTGTTTTAGCAATCTCTACAATTTCTGTAATAGTCATTTTTTTTACTCTATTTGTGCTGTAAGAAAAGCCTCCCATATTAAGAGAGGCTTTCTTAGCATATTAACTATTATCCTGAAATTTAAGCAGAAATGTAGCGCTCAACCTGCACGTTAGCACGAAGACGCCGAGGCTCATTGGTGTCAGGATCAATATCACCCTCATCAATGACATACGGCTGAGGATTGCCGGCAGCATCCCTGGGAAAACTGTCCATACCCCTTACAGTAAAGCCAGTGTTCTTATTGTAAGCTCTCCAGTCAAGGTCAACCTGATAGGTTGCACCGGCTGTTGCAGCAACTGCGTCAGCCATACCCTGAGGATCACCAGGAACCTTACCTGTTAGACCACATGCCTTCAAGTAATCACCAAGCTGACTTACCTCTTCACCGCTGCGCTTGAAATTCTTTGCGCTAACATTGGTATATCGGAGTTCAAAGCCTTCGTTGGTTGGTCCCACAATTGTCGGATTGACCGTCGCTGACAGATCGCCGTTCTTAGTGCGACCGAACGTAAACGACTCTGGTGCGCGGACCACGTAACGTCCCTTTCGGGGAAGCTGAAATCCCTCCTTAGCTGTGACATACATATCAAGATCAAGAGGCTGTGACGAATTAAGATCACCTAACGCTGAAATATCTACTGAACCCATGTAATAACTCTCCATTATTTATTGTTAACGATTGTGGCACGATTCTAATTAAGAAACCCTCCTATAGTTTAAGACGCTTTTTAATAGTATCGACCGCTGGCTGGTAACTTTTGTTGATTAGCTCAATAGCCTTAACTAAGCTAGCAGGTTCTACGGTCATTGGAAGTTTTGGTGCGTCCATTGGAACTCGGGTGTTCCCTAGTCCTTTTGCATTACCGCTTCCTACATCTGAGTGATCCCCTAAGTAGAGGATATGACGCTCAGCTGTTTGGCCTTGAGCAGGAACAGCGGCAACTCTAAAGGTGTAAAGGAACCATCTAGGAACTTCACCTGTTAAAGCCTTGCCTGCAATAGCAGGGCCTAACAACTTACCTGTGGAGTTAGGATCTTCATCTCTTTTAGCCGAAGCAGTCCACAAAAGCCATCCGTCAAGTTTTTGACTTTCCCAAACTTCTTCAATAATTCGACTCTGAACAACTCCATAATGGGACATGTTATTCCCACCGACCTTTAAAGTTTCGCCATTTTCTGAAACGTTAAAGTTTATATTACTACCGCCTCCAATATTAACTCCTGCGGAGGATTTTTGTGCTAGTGATTGCATCAAAGCATCAGCCACAGAGGTCATGCCCTCAAAGACATTCATTCCAATATCAGGCCGATCTTCCTTAATCCACTTGCCATTTCTCTTAACAAATCCTCTAACTGATTTATTAAGCCAGATCCAAGGATCACCGTCTAGCGGCTCTAGCTCGATTATTCCTAAGTCAATATATGGACGAATTGTAGCTACACCGCCACGATCTGCAGAGAATAGACGAGTCTTTTTCTTATCCTTGGCATAGACATATTCAGCCATCTCACCGGCTAATGCCGTCTTACCATCACCTGTATCTCCATATAAGAGAATTGATTTTCTGTCATTCATTTAATCTTCACTCGGGTCATCAAAGTTATCAATGCGGCCCATATAGTCTATGTCTACATTGGCTGTTCCTTCTACCCACGCTAGGGCATCAGAAAGTTTATTCACTACTTGCTCGGGGGTAATAACTTCATCATCAGTATCTACTGCGACGAGGAATCCGTGGGTAGTGAGCGTTGTCCTATTACTTCTATCTTGCAGCATCCATTTGTATCCTTCCTTAGGTATGCCTTTACTATGGCCTCACCCTCATCTTTAGCATTTATCTTAAGAATAAGTGAGGTAGACTGCCATTGGGCTTTGAGTATATAAGTTGTCATCGAATAACAGCATGATATCATGCGGTTTCGGGGTTTGTCAAGAATTTTTTCTGTCTAAATTATCACCATGATTATACTGCAGTATCCATGACATTAGTAGATCCTTTTACCTTAACTTCAAGCTTTTGATGAAACTCAGTATGATAATTAATGGTAATGGGTGGATCTTCTCTAAATTTTTTAATCATCCTCTTAGCTTCGGCCTCATCACTAACTCTCTTACATTGGATGAATGTAACGGTATGAAGTGTAGGATGGATAACAATAAGATCAAAAAGACCATGAGAACCTGCTGTTCTAAAGGTTGTATAACCAGCCTCCTTATAAAACTTTAGGCGATCATATTCAAACTTACGACCTGCTATATAATTAGAATTAGTCAAGATTTTCTCCACAGCCTTTACAATACATAATCAGATTTTGTACCATTTACATTATAGAATAATACACTAGCTGGATGCCCTAATGCTCTACGTCTACATCGTGAATACTAGCTTACGATAACAGCTAAATAATTTATAATATTTCTGCCATTTAGTAGCCAATGATAACTATTAAAAATTCTGCTCATTATTTGCCCTAGAAACATTTAGAGCATAAGAGATCTACTTTTATTTACACTGAATCACTGTTTTTAACATGTACAAGCTTTTCCTTTAGAATAAAATGTGAAGCATTTAGAGCAATATTTAAATAACCGAATCTCCATGTCTTTCTTCATTAGCATCCTCAACTACATTAGAGCACTTAGAACATAAGAAGATATTAATAGATGGGATGTGGATATACTTAGTAGCAAGTAATGTTCCACAAAGCATACAAATTTTATTCTTATTAGGTTTAGTCACTAGATTCCCCATCCCCATCCCACTGTTTCTTCAGGTTTCTCAACAGGTGGATCAGGCTTAGGGGCTTCCTTCACCTTACCACACTTTTTGCACACATAAATTAACCTGTAATGGTGATGACATTTATCTTTCTTAACCTTAAATGCATGAGGCGTAGCATTCATAGAACAATCATGAAATTCCTCTAATACACATTGTCTGCTTAAACGATCGATCTTATTACACCTTCTTCGCATGCTTGTCAGCCTCTAATTGGTGGTGGGATTCTCTCAGTTGAAATCCTGATGTTAATGGATCTGATATACAACCATGACATAATACTTTATCTGGACAGAGTGATCCAAAGGCTGGAGAACATTGATCGAACTTCTGAGGGAAGGCAGTATTAAGAATTGCTTTAACCACTTCCTCATCTCCGTTTGATGCCTTAAGCATCTCCATTGCCATATCAATTTCAGTCTCTCTCAATCCTCTTTGGGCAAAAAATGCTTGCACGATGTCTTCTTTAATGAAGATTGGTGGGGTTTGGGGGAACTGATCCGCCAGCATATCTTCAGGCATATTTTCGACCCACTTCTTAAGACCACCTTCTAACTCCCACGTAGGATATTTCTTGAACCCTGCTTTATAAGCATAGGAGGTTTGTTCCTTAATGAATGGGGGTTCTCCTGGTCTATGGTAGGCATAGCAGAATGGAGAGGATTGCTTTCCATAACTTGAATATCCCTTATAAAGTCCTTGAACAATTACTCCAGTAACAGGAATATTTAGGGTAGCTTCAATAGCTTTGCAAGTTGAATGAAGCTGGATAGCAGTATCCCATGAGTGAATCCAATCAGGTTTCTTTGTAGAGGTAGACTTATACTCAATGTAAAAATTATCTCCATTATCATTGCCAATTACTAAGTCAGGCTTAGCCATGAAACAATGTGGGCCTTTCTCTGATTTAAGACCATTATTATCATGGATGTAGGTCATCTCTTGTTCAATAGCAAGGATGTTAGGATAACTCTGCATGAGACCTGGCCATACCTGTCTATAAAATCCTCTAAGCATTCCCTCTACAAGACGTGACTGTTCATTAGCAAACTGCATATTTTCAAAGCTATCGTCTGTTTCTATTAGGGCGTCATACATTTGCTTTTGAGCAGTTGTAGCAATGAGATCAATATCTACCTCATCCTTATCCTTGTGGAAGTGTGCAATGGCTGCTAGACCATCATGGATAGCAGTTCCCATATAGAGAGCCATTAGGGTAATGTCTGGAACAATGCCTCTGCCTAGATGTTCATAAGTCCAGTATCTGCGGCGAGGGCATTGCCAATCGGTTGTACTGCGTGATCGATCATATAAGCTCATTAAATTACTTGTCCTTTAGGTTTTTCATCATTTTCAATAGTTTTCTTAAATAGGCTCCCATTCGTTGTATGATAGATAACAATACCCTCAGGATTCATATATCCAGGAACCGCTTGTGAGCCCTCTTGCTTGAGGATTGCTAGAGCATCATTTATAGTTTGATCACAGAATATACCTGTCTTTAGAATAGGAACAATAGAACAGCAGCTAGGCCGAACTTTAGGATTTCCCCATAACGCAACATTAAACAAGCTAAACCTTTTATCTCCTTGGGTTAACCCATAAGTACGTTGAATACCTGAGCCCCACCATTCTCCATAATGACGCCCTAGACCTAATCTAGAGAGTTCCTGAGCATTATCCTCTACCCACCCAGCAAAACCAAAATTATCATTAGAGGGAGTAATATATCGAGTTCTGGAACCAGCGGCAATTACTATATCATCAACCTGTGTAATCCATGGAACAGCATCGAAAGCTGGATTTTCACCCTTAGGATAGAATTGATTAATAAAGATCTGAGCATTCGTACCATCAATCTTCTCAGTGATTACACAGTCTCGACTTAACCGGCCTAGTTTTTGAAAACTTTTAAAATTCATACTAGCTCCAATCAATAATAATGGGGTTAAAAATGGGCTGATATTTTTCATCTACAAGGGAAACATTTCTAACATCAATCCCCTCATCTTTATATAATCCTCTAGCTTCATGAATATGACCACAGATGATTAACTCTAATTGAGTTGATCTATCCATGAAAGCTAAAAGAGATCGAGATCCTACATGTTGATCCCTTCCATCCCAATAAATTTTATCACCTAGTCCATAAGGGGGGCCATGACTTACAATAACTTGGGTATCATCTGGAATCTCTTTGAAGTACTTTTCTTTAAGATCATTCTCACCTTTCATAAAGGCCCAGTTCCCAAATAGATTACTCCAAGGGGAGAACCATACTTTCTTGCCTTCAATTTCTATTTGTTTATCTACAAGGAACTGCACATTGTCTGGCATAGCCTCGTCAATAGTATCAGGTTGAACTCTTTCTCCGATGAAATCGTGGTTGCCCCATGTTAAATAGATAGGCTTAGTATAGAAAGCTCTAGCCCATTCTGCAAATTCCTCCTGATACCAAGGAAATACTGCTCTATTACCCTTCCATCTGTCGGGTCCTATATCTCCAGCATGGATAATAAAATCTGCTTCTTCAAACTTAGATGGATCTGGAAGCATTCCATGCGTGTCACTGATTAGAGCTGCTTTCATTTTTAAAGTCTTTCAATTCTAGGATTTTTAAACGTTAGTGATCCTCCGTCAATACGCTTGGCATAATTAGGAACTTCCCATGACTTCGGGTCATCCTCATCAAGTTCTTCCCATAATCTCCAATGATTTATGTTCTGAATAGGAATGTAATATTTATGGCAACTTTGATCTGTTACTATTGTATATCTCAATTCAACTGGTCCTTAATCATTTTAATACAATTATCAAGTGCAATGGGGGCATATCCAGTTCGCTCCACTGAGACATTAAGGTATCGAGGGTCATCAATGACGTTCTGGTGGATATGTCCATGAATGTTCCCAATAAGTTTACCAGAAATAGATGAAGGATGCAAAGGATAATGAGAGCAGATAACCTCATCAAACCTTCGGATGGTTTGAATTTTTTGAAATCCCGCAGCCATATACTCAGTCATTTTTAACCTATCATGATTGCCCAATAGAAGTCTCTTATGACCGGGGAGTCCTTTGATCATACCTAAATGAGATCCCATAGTGACATCTCCTAGATGCCAGACATGATCCTCTGGCTTAACCTTATCTGCCCACTGTGAGCACATAAAGTCATCCATATCCTTAACAGAATTAAATTGAGATCTGATCCTATTACCATCTATCCCTACAAATTTTAATATATTTGCATGAGAAAAATGAGTATCAGATATAAGCCAGATGGTCATTTTAGCCTTTAATTGATATACTACTCTTTAAGAGAGTTGGTTAGGCTGGATTGTGGGTGAACAAGCATAATACCACGGCAGGGCCTCGGCTGTCAAGGTTGATTTTCATCGTGACAATAGAATGCCATCAAAAAAATCTTTATTAGTTTTTAATAGATCTATTTCATTATAAATCGGTTTGTGCTTACCATAATAACTTGCAGAGGGCATTCCATTTCTGATAAATGTCCGCTGTATAACATGTTCTTTTAAGAGATCATCTGATCCTCCTTCATATCCATTTATAAGTACAGGCAAATTTTTATCAAACTCCTGTAGTTTCTCAATAAGTTCTTTAATTGTCATACTGATTCTCCTTGACATTATCTTAATATCAGTGCTAAGATTCTAGCCATTCACATTCAAATCGTGCTAAACCCTCTCCCCTTGTTAGGGAGGCTGATTGACAACATGTTAATCCAAAAGGGCAATTTCCTTAGGAGGGAATTTGTCTGTCTTATCATATATCGATCCGGCGTTGGCATTGCCAATCCCGACATTAGAAGAAATTGGAATTCCAATTACATCCCCCGTTAAGGAAGGGCCACCTGATCTTATTCCGGGCCTACTTCCTAGAAAAGGACAGCTTGTAATTGCAGGCGAAACAAACGTAGGTAAATCTTTGGTAGCTTTAGAAATTTGTTCCTCATTAGTTACTGGGAATAATCTATGGGGTGAACTTACACCTAATCATAAAGCTAAACGAATCTTATATGTTCTAGGTGAACATTACAATGAAATTATTCAAAGGTTATGGGGTCACACTGGATTACCTATGACTGATGAGGTATGGTTGCTTGGTCCTGAGCAGCTTGGCTATGATAAGTGGCTTGTTGCTCAAGGCAAGCCTAATCAGGTAGCCATTCAAAAACTTGTGAAGTGGGCTAAAGGAGCAGACCTTATTGTATTTGATCCACTAGCCGCCTTTGTAACAGGTATTGATGTTGAGAATGATAATGTCCAGATGAGACTAGTTCTTGATACCATGAGCTTGATTAGCCAACAAGTAGGGGCTTCCTGTATTGTCTTAGCACACCAAGGCAAACCCACAATTGGGAGAGATGGTGGGGAGAATCATAGGAAGTCTTATGCTATCAGAGGAGCCTCTGCTGTAGAAGATGCCGCTACTAATATTTTCTATATGAATAGGGCCGAGGGTTCCAGTGCTGCCGCAGCAGAGACAAAGGAACATAAAATCTTTACCTTAAAGCTAAGAAAATATAAAGGAGCTGCTCCAGACGAGTATAGATTAATGAGACATCCAGCTTCATTACAACATACCTTATTAGGAAATAGACCATTTACTGAAGTTAGAGCAATCGAGACTCAGGGGATGGCGGCGAGGGTTCAGAACGCCTTCCCCGATATCAAGCATACAGATATTGTTAAGATTATTGCTGCTGCTGAGGGAGTATCGGAGTCAACCATTAAACGTAGGATTGAGGGAAGGTAAATATTACAAAATCATGCAAATTCGTATGTATATATACGGGGGGAATTTGCACAATTTTGTAATGTTAAATCATGGGGTAGGGCTAATTATTACAAGCCCTTACCCTATTTTCCTCATTACAGCCTGTTTAAGGTGCTTTAATTCTAAAGGTATCTAAGGGGCAAGGGATTGAAGATTATGGCTTAGAGGGCTTCTTATGGGGTTTTAGGGATAATCCTTAGACCATCTGGATAATCTAAAAAGACCTATTTCATGTAATCCTACAAAGGAATTAATTATAATTCTATCCATTCCCCCTCCACATTTCTATACACCACGCCCGCACACACGCGGACAAGCGGTTCGCACGCTACGCATGGGCGCGCGGTTACGATTCTATTATTACGTTTTCTCTTAGCAGCAACATACATAATAGATCCTGATAATCTCTTACGATTAGATCGTATAATACAATGAGCTTCTGCATGTTGTCCAAGTCCTGAGGGGCCAGCATGATTCCAGCCCCAACAGAAAACTCCATATTCATCTACACACAGAGCAGCTACTTGAACAGAGCAAATAGATCTATTAAGTAAGCCTACTACAAGGTCAGTGGGGTCTTGGGATTTAAGGTTCATTTCTTTCCCTTCTCTCCAACAGACATCACTTCAACCATCCTTCCTTCACATTTTTTACATCTTTCTTCTACAAAATCTAGTTGATGATCGTGCATACCATCACACTTTGGGCATTCTACTTTAATGGGGACCATAGTTCCTTGCACCCTAAGTGTTTGACCGCTCATATTGTCATCCTCCAAGAGCATCATTCATCAAATCAATCAGATCATTATCATATTCAGTCATCTTTAGACTCCTTAGGTAAATCACAATCACATGATATTTGCTGATCACTAGCCTGTATGTCCTCTGAACAAGGGGGATTATGATAATGTTCATCACAAAGCCAATCATTCATAAAGATGACTGACCAAGCTTTCGCCGAGCATCCCTCTTTAGAGCACTCTATTTGAACCATATCAATAGTAGAATACATTAGTCAAATTCCAGTGTCGTCATAGAATTAAGCGGAACATCAAGATCCCTAATAACCTCCTCTAGTTCGTCAAGCCTATCTAAAACTTCCTGCAGCTTAGTATAAATCATTTCAAGTGTAATATTTTCCATTTTTAAACTCCCTTAATAAATAACGTTACTAAATAAATTTAATCTGAGTATGATCTCCATGTCCATGAATTTTCATCATGTCTTCAACTGAATTCCAAATCTCCACAGAAGATGTTCTACTAAGCCAGCTTACTATACATTTTCCATTTGATAATACTGACCCTTCTGCAATAATTCCTGTTCCACTAATACCAGAGTCATCAACTGTTCTATTTAAGTGGAAGTTTTTTATCACGGGTATCCTTCCAAAAAATTGAATGAAATAGAATAAATATTAATAACAGTGCTCCGATTAAATTTACAATTGGTTTCACTAAAAACCTTTCTAAAGAATGAAGACATCAATCCTCCTTTGCCCAAGCATAAACATAATTTTATGTTTATAAGCAGACGTGGGCAGACCTGTATTTATAGGATAATCTGAAAGAGTTGGGTTAGGATTATTAGTATTATTCGCAGTCAATCTTCCAAAATGCCTAGGATCATTGGTTAATTTAGCCTTCATATTACCATTGATTTGAATTCCCGCCCCATACAAAGAAGTCAACCACATGATAAGCTCAATTTGAGACTGAACGATACCATGATTTTCCATTGGAAGGAAGTATAAGTCAAGATCTTTTTCACTTTCTCCCTTATTTAAAACTCCTCCTCCAAGACAGATATGATAACCGTGTTCTTTGGCGGTAGGTTGTTGGGCAGCAATTAATTCAGTTGCTTCCTTTAACGTCCACTTAGACATTTCGATTTTCCATAATTGTTGTATACACAGTTGGGGCTAATTCAACCATCTTACCATTTGAAACAGAAAAATTAGAAAGTTTCTTGAAATTATTTGAATTTAAGGTGGCTTTAATTTTTCCTCCTTCATAAATACATTGCTTGATAGTTTTAACTCTAGCGGAAGTCTGGTAGTTATTATTCCAAAAATTATAATAACGATGTTTAGTTTTAATCTTTGTAGAGGTAACTTTAGCTGTGGGGGGGTTCTTAGCAACTCTTATCTGAACCCATCCTTTAAGTCCTATTGCCCAATAGCGTGTTGATGTCATAATTGATTACCGGCAGATGTAAATGGAGTTACAATCTAAATAACGAACATCATCATCTGCATAAATACTATCCTTAAGGAGCTTTGCGTTAGCTGGTTTGTTAGCCCAAGCCTTTAGTGCATCCCAATCTACAGTCCAGATCCAAACCTTAAGGAAATTGTTAGAATTAGGATTTTTTACATCCTCTGTTGTAGCAATCTTCACAGATCCCACCCTAAGATTACGAAGATATGAAGCAAATTTTTCTCCGTAAGCTGGGGTTCTACCACATCTATAGGAAAGCGCCTGAGAAAAAATAACATATCGAAATCTATCAGCATCAATATATGAGGTATTGTAATAAAATGATAGTAAAGCCTCTTTACTAGACTCAGCGTCGGAGAGTCCATTAAGTTCTCTTATTCCACAACATTCTAAATTACAAATTTCAATAACATCTGGATTCATTATAAACTCTCCTTCCATAAGTTAATAGCATCTGCATACGCTCTAATCGTTCCACCTTCTAATCCTGGTGCTCTATTTACCTCCAAAATAAAAATTGATCCATCTGCCTTTTCTGCTACATCAACCGCCCCAAAGTCCAGTCCAAGAGCGATAATAGCCCGATGAGCGATATCACGATGCCGCTGTCGAATAGTAGATCCATCATATGAAATTCTCCAACCACTGTCCCATGATCTTATCCATGAATGTGGTTCTGCAACTCCAACGCGAGGAATTTTCATCCCTGATCTAATTGATCTCCCCTTAAAAGAATGAACTCTGAATTCTCTAGTGATGTTCTCCTTCTTTACCCAAAAGTCGGGTCTATTAGGTGGATTGAGGAGATCATTTCCTCCAATATGATGAGAGAGCCTGCCTACCCAGTTAATATCCTCAATGACAGCAGCGGAAGGAAGGGGTCTTGCCAAGGTTGCATGAAGCTGCATTAACTTCTGACTAAAATCTGAAAGACCATCAAATACTACTGGGGTTCTAGCCATAGGAAGTGCAATAAAGTTCGCGGCAATTTCCTGAGCACTATTCCATAATTCAATAGCAGGATCAATTGCTGGAGCAGCTTGAATAACTGGCCTAGTCATGTTAAATTCAATCGTAGGCACACCAGCGTCTCTCAACGTAATAGCGTCCTGAAGCTTATTTTTGAATGGTGCTCCGTTAAGAATTTGCACTCCATTGATAGGTTGAAGCTGTTCACCCCAACATACAACGATATCCCCTGGTCTAACTTTACGTTCGATGGGATACTCTAATCCTCTATAACGTCTACCATTAAGAGTCGCTGCTAATTGCACTGCTCCGGTAGATGCCACTCGTCTATAGATATATAACATTAATTTAACTCTCCTTTGATCTTGTTCCTAAGCCCCACTGGTTTAAAAAAGTCAATGTTTCTCCACATAAAGTAAGCATACTTCCTTTCTCATCAGGGCTAAACATAACATACTTTTTATTTAATTCTAGAAGATCCTCTGCTTGAAATAAGAATTGTTCAAGTAGATCAAGTGCTTGATTGAGATCATCAACAGATTCATCCTCTGCAGTGACCTCAATTTCTGTAACTTCAGCAACTTTTTGTGCAGCTACTAAAGTAGCTTTTAATTCATTCAATGAAGCCATTAACGACCCCCTCTAAATATTCTATTTAATCCATTATTTATATGAGCTGGTGGCCTCTCATCTACAATACGAAAATCATTCATGGGGGCTTCAGGAGGATGAAGAGGGGGAAAATTAGCTATAAAATTCTCAACATTTTCCTCTATAAATAAATTCTCTGGAACATTCAATACATTTGCCAGAGTAGGTCCAGGATCTTGAGCAGGTTTTTCTGTATTATGCTTACGGCAGACTAAGTTAGAGAGCAATTTAGATGTACGTCTAGGGTTAAGCATAGAATGTCCATCATCACACTTAGAACACCGTCCAATGGTAGGAGGACAGCACTTAGTGCAGTAAATAACTCTTTCATAATCATTAAGTTTAACCACAGTCACCAATTCCTCATTATTAAATGTATGCTTACAAGAAAAGCAGCATATTCCACACTTTTCAGCTACTGCTTTAAAATTCGTAACCTCCTCAGGTAAAAGTAGGGCTTTACGAAGAGAATCAAGATAATTACCATCCATCTTATTAGACATAAGAGGGCGTTGAAGATGGTTGACAATAGTGTCAATAAGATCAACATCATTATCTTGAGATTTAGTTGATGTCAGTATTGTAAATAGCTGCTCAAATAACTTGTCAAAAGAGTTTGGAACAGTTAAATCCTCATCTCCTCTTAACAGTGCGGCAATAGTAGTTTGAACTGACTTATAAAGGTTAAAATTAGGATCATCTATAGTTGCAGATCGGTGTTCTCTAGTCCAATTATAAACACTCGCTCTAATTAAATTTTCATCCTCTAAATCTACCTTAAGGATATACTTAATGTAAATGTAATACATTAAGAGTCGCTCAATGATACCCTTATATAATCTAATCATCTTCTCTCCCTACATTGAACTTACATGAATAACGCCCAGTCTTCTAAAAGCGTTAATTCTACGCTGTCTTTCTGCAATATCATCTCTTATATTAGATGTTCTATAGTATTTTGGGTTAATGCCTTTAGCCCAAGTCAGAATTTCTAGTGAGTCAGTCTGCTCTGAATGGGAGTGATGCGAGGATCGACTAAAGTCAATTCTTTCCTGGACACAGGAGACTTGTCGGCCCCCTTTAGTGTTCCTTGAAGATCCGTCATGAACTGCTTCTTTGCCCTTTTCAGAGCATTCTTGCTGATCTTGTCTGCATGATTCTTTGGAAGGTTGAATCGTCTCAACGCTTCCGATAGAGCAAAAGGGATATCTTCCTTTTTCTTTCCCCCGACTTCTTTAGCAGGAGTAGAATATGCACAAACCTTAGTTAAGTCAGGCTTTTCATCTTTAGGCTTCCCTGAAAGGGATGCAGGAATCTGCCCATGATAATACTTAGATTTCCATCCTTTATTGGAAACCCAAATACCCTCTTCAACATCCCAAGGACCGCCAAACATGTGGATATCTCCTTCAGGCCCAAATACCACACTCTTCTCATCAATCCACTCAAGAATACCAAGACCATAGATAGCAGTAACCCACGCCATTGCTCGTGAATCACTCCATCTACCCTTAGGAAGAGTAGTCACACCTGGAGACTTTAGAGCAGTTTGCATTGAAAAGTTTTTCCAATCACTCCACGTTCCATTATGGAATAACACAGAACCTTTAGTAGAACCTGTTAATGCCAAATCAGTATTAATATCCACAGGAAAAGGATGACATAATGTAGTAGAAGGCCCGCCTACTGAGGGAATTCTAAAGTGAGAAATAAATGGAAGTGGAGCCTTCTTTACTTCCTCTTGAATTTCATCAAGATTAAGGCCCTTCTTCCAGTACACCTTTCCATCATTTCTCCATGCAATGCCAGCACCATACTTATTACATTCAAAGGCTGCATCTACCATGTCTTCATTAGGACGCACTTCATCTGCAACTAAAATAACACACATGCACTTAACTCCTTAAAAACTGCCAATTAAAGGACCATACTAATCTCGTCATATTCATCTCCCTCTTCAATAATTGAATTTTCTTTAATTTTTCTAGGTGTTTCTTTACTAGTCGCTAAAGCAATAGCAGTCTTATCGGTAGTATTTACAAAGAAGTTCACAAGTTCAACTGCTTCTTCCCAAGTAGACATCATTGGAAGAACTCTACACTCTAAAGTTTGAAATCTTCCCCAACAATAGTTAATAACAGTATAACGATGTCCTTCATTTTCCCGATTAAACTCCTTTCTCTTAGCATTTGCTTGGATGTCAGCATAGAATTTATGCTGAGCATATGTACAGTTACCTGCCAGTCTTCCCCAAATTGGATGATCCTTAGAAAGTTTTTTGTCAGTAGCCCACTTAAAAGTTCTATCTAGAACAGTTGCAGGATAACGCTTATCCATTAAAAGTTGATAAATGAAGGCATCTTTAAAACTTAAATGAACATGCATTCCACAGGTAGCATTGACCTCTGTAGGATAATATTGCTTCATCCACCTTGGAAGTGCAGATAATTCAATAGGAGGACTAGGAAGTTCTCCAATAAAATCAGAATGCATCATCCCCCTAACACTACCATCATGGATAACATTTGTGTTGGGGGGGAGCTTGTTCCATCCACCTTCTAGTTCAGTTCCTACAAGATGGACTCTACTCTTTCTGACCTTAATGTTATCTAAATTTAACGGAGCTGTAAATGTCATCTTTTTACCCAATAAGTTCCTGAGATGAGATTGTAATAGCAAACGTGATATTTTTCATATACGAAATGAAGAAGCTAGCCATAGCAAGTTTAATATTATTAGCTGCCTCTCTTGCAGCATCGGTAGACATGACATTGTTTACATAGAAGGAAACGCCTTGACCCTCACTAATTCCCTTTAATCTAATGAAGCTAAGATTTATACAAGATTTGCCCGTAGTTGTGTCAGTCAAGTTGATAGCGCAGCCCAGCTTATCAAGCCTATACATGAGCCCATTATTGGTAACAATAGGCCCATTAAATACAGTTTGATCAATCCAGTATGCCTGTAGAGGTTCTGTGCCAATAGCTTTCCACATTCTGCCAAAGGTGGTTGGGTTAATTAATTCTAACTCTCCATGCATCTGCTGCATGAGAGCTTCAACGCTAGGATGCACCCAAACATGCAACTTCACTCCGAGCTTACTCCTATTCATTATGATCTGAATAAGAGATTCACCTTTCTTTATATCATCCATTTCAACTTCCTTCCTTCTAAATAGTCTTACTATAAACATGGATAACATTCTGAGTTCTACGGTTCTTTACTGAAATCTCTTCAATATCAGTCCAACCTGTTTTTAATAGAAGTCTATGGTTGATCCTTCCTTTAGCATCGGGAGTATCTGTGCAAAGTATTTGACTAAAACCAATACATTTTGCAAGATCTTCTTTCATCTGCTGTAAAAGAGTTCCAACGCCCCTATAACGATACTCCAATGCAATAGATGTCGCATGACTAACACAAATACCACAACACCCAGGAAGCTGTGAAAGACTAAAATTCAAGACAATATTGAAGTAAGAATCATTAAAGAATCGTAATTTCCATATCCCTAAGCCACTATATGTAATTGGATATCCAGTTTCACCTACGACCCACTGGAAATTAATCCATTCTTTTTCGGGGATTTTAAGAAGATCTAAAATCTTTAGTCGATACTTTTCAGCTATTGTGTGAAGCCTACCATTATAATCATCTCTAAGAAGTGGCATCTAATTTATTCCTTTGTAATTCAATTGAAATCTCGGACAATAAATCAGCAAGTTCTTGTGTTCTACGAATAGCCAAAAGAAGTGCAGCTTCAGCGCCTAAGGTATGAAGCTTTTCTCCAGAAGGCCAAAATTGAGCTAATGCCATACGATCCAGCAGCTTATCCATTCTAACTCTCTCCTTTCAACTTAGTCAGCAGTGAATGTAATGTTTGTTCCTTACAAGTAGTGCCTACCACCTGATCAAGAAAGGATTCCCAACCAACTCCATGACCCTCATTTATTGAGCACCAATGTTCCATAGGATCTAATGGGAACCATCGCTCAATACCATTTGCTTTGATTTCCTCATGGAAGAATTTGAAATTTTCAAGAACTCCCGGAGCATTATCAAGAGGAAAGATGTAATCATCCCTAGAGGTATAATCTTTGAATCTAATTACATGATTTCTAATAAATGCCTCGACAGGTTCCCAACATTCAAGCGCTAGATCATAATTATTCTGATTGATGGCCTCTTTCACTTTATTAAGATCGAGTTTATCAAGTAATGTTTTAGCAGAATCCCATCGGTTTACATTTTTCGTAAAGTTTTCAGTGGAAACAATATTAACTGAAAGCTTTGCTAACCCCATAACAAGGCTCATCAATTGATAAGATTTTAGCCAGAAATTGCTAAGGGTTCTATACTCAATTCCATAAGAAGGAAGTCTGTGCTCGCCAGCTCTACCATAAGTCTTTCGACGTTCTGCAGCATCCTCAGATCTGTCAATTAATACCGAAGGAATGCCAATAATAGCATCAAAAATATTTACGAGCTTTATGGGATCTTTCAAAGTCGAACGAATGGCTTCATTGCTGGTTAAACCAACATGAATATGCCCACCCGCACTTCTAGTAGTGAAGTCCTTTGCAACCTTAATGGAAGCATTTGCATCATACGCATTCAATGAGGGCATGCAACCTAATTCTCTGGCCTTCTCACTTAATGCAGCAAGATCTGCCTTGCTCATCTTCACTACAGGGGCAAAAGATGCCGATAAACCTTTAGTCTTGTCAAGTTCCGCCTTTAAAGTCTTAAAGATTGCAGATAGTTGATTGCCCACTCCAGCTCTACAGGTAGTGGGGTCGGTATGAAGCTCAACCTGCACACCATCTAAGACAATATTCTTAGTATCAGAATAGGTTGAATAAGAAGATTTCAATCCTTTCGCGGGGATAAACCTTTCAGCTCCCACTACTTTACCGTCCTGAGCTAAGAATAACTCAGGATCACAACCTAAAGTTGGGGAACACAACATCTGTATTATATCCATATGTTTAATTCTTTCTCCATTCATGAAACACCAAAGCTCCTCGTTGTATTTTATGTCTATGTCCATTCTTACATCTGATTCTAGGCTTTTCCTTCTTAAACCACTTTCGATATATATAATAACTAAGTCCCCATTTCTCCATGGGAATACTCAATAACCATTGTTCAATGAATGAATTTATCATTTTATGCAATTTGTTTATTAATTACATCTTTATCAAGAGCAAGCATGTCCACAAGATACTGAATTCTCATTTGACGTAACCCCTGATTGATAGTAGTTATCTCACCCTTACGTAAAGCAAACAGGATGCCTGAAAATGGATACTTTATGGCATCACTTGCAAAATCTTTCTGATTCTTCAAGTGCTTTATCTTTATGTAAGCAATCTCAATTCCTGATACAAGTAAGTCATATCTTGTTTTAATATGATCGATAGACTGTTTCCATTCAGGGAAGTAAGCAAGAACCTCATCAATTTCAGAGCTTCTTACAAGTTCAACAAGGTACTTGATATTAAAGGATGATTTAATATGATGAAGTATTACATAACCCGGATGCTTTACCTTTACCCGATTATAATGTTGATCATAAACTACATATCCTTCTTGTTCAGCCGGATTCATCTCATTGAAGGAAGCCTTAATGTCAGCTAAGGACTGAAGTTTAAATGTTGGAACTGGATCATATTGAGTAGCATTCTTAACAGGCCACTCTACTCCTGATAGATTATGTCGAATTCCAATCAAAAGAAGATCTTCTTTTTGATGTTTTACAACCACTTGATTAAATGGAGTCATCAGCTCAAACATGAAAGTGTAGTCATTCCAATTATGAGATGGGATCTTATATCCCTTATCCAAAAAGACTCTCCAAAAGAGGTCTTTAAAGGTAGTGCCAAAGTCCCCAACTTGCCCAGAACCATCACAGGTTCCAGAAGTTGCAACGTGCCATCCATCGTCATAACGATATAAGATGGTTAATGAACCATCAAGCTTTTCGGCTACTTTTGCGGTTGTCCAATCAATAGTGGCAGCTTTGGGCTCATCAATATTAAAGAACTTATCGAAAGGTCGAGCAATGACTGTCCAGTTAGTAGCCTCATCTAAGATCAATCCTCGACATTGTCTAACTAACGCCTCATTCATATTCGATTCAAATTGATCATACTTAAGGTGGACAAGGTTAGGATATCTAGATGATCTATTAATATTAATATGAAAGTCTTTACAAAGGGTTGTGAGATCCTTACCTGCTCTCAGGGCAATTTGAATGAGAAGTGGCGCGGTTGATTGCATCTTCTTAGTCCTTTACAAGTTTCCTATCATTATCTGTGGCTGGACGGCCTACATGAGTAACAGGATCAAAGATAGTCTTTAATGTGGAGAGTGGTATAGCCGTCCATTCGCATCTACGAACGTTGATATAGGGTTCTGGAAAACAGTCATGATCTTTTCTGCAATTAGGTGGACACTCAAGAACTGCTTGATACTGATCAACCTCAAATACTTTACCTATAGGATGTGTAAAGCTTACCCTAGTTCCTAGGGGGATTGTGTGCTTCATTTAATTACCATTTCATCCTCAACAGGCCACACATAGATCTGATTTGGATAGAATAATGAACCAAAGAAACTATCCTCTACCTTAGCAATTGCTTGTCGCTCAGTTTTAGCCATAACAGTTCCTAATCTAACTCCAGGAGACATTACTGCACAGAATCTATATTCTTGTGGATCTCTATTAAAAGCTAGATGTGTAGTAACACTATAGAAATTTCCCATCAAATTACTCCCTATTTAATAAAATATGATTTATTATCCACATAGCAACGAAATTTTATATCAAAATCTGGTATTAAAAATCTCCTTCAGCTACCTGTAAACATGTGAGACCGTTTTCTCTCCACATCTTTACTACCGCATCCCTATCGTCTACAACATAGGCAATCTTAGCCTTTGGCAATAGATCTAAAATTTCCTGCTTGATGATCACATCGGAGCGAGTATCTCCACTATTCCTCATGAAGAGATGATTAAAAGGAATGTTCTGTTGATATAGCCAATCTTCAGTAGCAATGCCACATTTGTCAATGGGGCGACCCGAGACAATGATGATCTTATATTCAAGGATATTGAAGTCTAAGAGAAGATTCTTAATGGGCTCCTTAACAGAATCATCCTTACAGCCTGCAAAAAAGGCATTCCAATCCTTCTTTTCCCCCCTTACATACGCTTGTCGATGAGAAGTATCGGAGAGGGTGCCATCCATATCAAAAATTACAAGCATGTTGTCATCATAAATGGAATCAATAAATCCATTAAAAAGTGCCATTCTTTCAATAACTGCGCGCCCAACGCGCTCCTTCCCACCGCGCAACGTGTCACGGGCGATGCACTCTTGAATGGGAGTATCGATCTCAAACATCTCTACCTCAGCCCCATTGTCTAAAGCAAGCTGTTTCCAGCCCTCTCGAACACGAGGATTGAGATTGGTATTATCGATCACAACTGAGAAGCCCTCAGCAAGATAACTTACAAGGAGTGCTCTAGCAGCATCCTTCATCTCATTCTCTTGTTTATGATTAAAGACCCAATCGGGACCGAACATCTTAATGCGAAGTTCATCATAGTTAATTCTAGCTCGTTGAATTTGTTCAGGATCTTCGTTTACCCAATCAAGGGCATAGGTAGTTTTACCCGATGCAGGTAAACCTGACAAAATAAGAACTAGAGACTTAATGGGATTTTTAATCATTTTTACCCTTAAATGTTAAAATCAAAATTGCCAAGACATCGAGTATCATTGAACTCCTTTTGATGATCCTGACACCCACCTGTATAGAAAATATAAAAGAATAAGGCAAAAGCAAACATTAGATGCCATCTAACTCCTTGTTCCATAGTTTAATCCATTTTAAGAAATTTACGAGACTCATCAACAACAATACACTTATGTGAAGCATTCTCAATACATTGCCAGTGAACAATTCTTTGATCATGTGGAGGAGAAGGAGTTACATCCTTGACAATAGCCATACAGTATGGACATAATCCTGCATCTATATTACTAAAGTTAGGGACTGACTTTATGGGGGATGGCCCCATTTGAACCATATTGGGCTTCTTACTAATCATAGAAGTAAGATCACAAATGCTTTTAGCATGTTCTTGTTTAAGTTCTTCTAAGGTCATTACTCTGTTCTTCGACAAAAAGCATGTTCAGGATCTTTCTGACAATTATAAAACATTAACTTAGGATCAACAAGAGATGGGGCGCAAAGAGTTATTTCACCACAAGTAGGACATACTCCCATGACCAAAGCATATGAACTATCATAGTCTGTAATCATATCATGGATGATACCTTGTCGAATGTAGGCCCCCGCATGAATATTCTTACTACTGACCTGTAGAGGAATAGATGTAGAGGACTTATTAAGTTCTTTAAGTTCTTGTAGAGTCATTCTATCTCCATTGAAAAGGTGGGAATATCACGTATTGATTCCCGCTCAGAGCACTCCACCGACTCTCCTTAGAGGGCTTGAACACTCTTTTCGCGAATGTAAGAAGCAGTCCTCGTTGGGAAAGATATCTCTGTGCTTTTAGCTACCTTAACCATTAGTGTCTAGCTGCAGATGTAGGAAGGCTAACAAACCAATCCTTATTGCCAATAATCTTGTCCATTAAACTAATCTTAGCCGGAGCAGGTTCCTTGGGAGTAATGGGGGGAGCTTTTCGATTATGGTAAGCCTTCCAAATGATCTCTCGTTCATCTCTAGAGAACTGTGCGTTACTGAGAGCCTTTTTAAGAGCATATTTCCTACCCTTTTCACGTTCCCACCTATCACCGGAACAGAGTTTAACTTGTCCAGTTATGATAATCTTACCGTTCTTATCATTGATATTCTTTAACTCAATGATGTGACAGAGTGAGCTACGCTGCTCAATTACATCATTATATCCTTTAGGGGAGATTTTATTGATGGGATGTCGAAAATAGAGGCCAATGAGCCGCTTTGCTAGTTTAATAATGATCATTTTTCAAGTTTCCCCGCTTCCTCAAAACCTTCAGCTAAACATTCACCAAAGCTTTCGTTCTTCCTTAATCTAATATACGTCCACTTAGCATCTTCTCTTATCCATCTAGCAAGCTCACGAGCTTCAGAAGCCTTTAAGCTAAATGTTACCGTAACAGTAGGATCAGTTGCAGCAGACTTAATTGTAAATATCATTTTCTTAATCTTTCCTTTTAAAATGTCTAAAGATATCTTCTCTCATTCTCATTGCTCCTGCCGGGTTAGCACTGTGCACTTGAGGTATATTCTTAGGCCATATGTTATTAACAGCCATCCATAGCACAAATTGAAGCCCAGTTCCAACATGAGGACAATGGGGCATTGACTCAAAATTATGAGTTTCAAGCCATTGTTGTGGGGAATTAGCACCTGCCTTCTTCATACATTCGTCACAGGCACCAAGATCATGATCTAAGGACATCTCTTCAATTTCATTTTTCTGTAGAAGATTAATAGCATCTTTTACAGTGGTAACATGTGTCCACCCTTTTGGAGCAGGGCGAAGATCATCTAACCATAGATTCATTTCTCTAGCTCCTTTGTCCATCCTTCAGTAGAAAATGCTTCATCATCTCCTCCAGGACGTTCATCCCACTCTAATTTTGGAGTATCTTTAATAAGAGCCGGAAGATTTTTATTTGCATTGTAGATGTGCTCATCAGCCTCAAAAAGCATAGCATTCTCACAGGATTTACACATAGCTACTCTATCAGCATCCATGTCAGAGGCACACATGGGACAGGGGCGTTCATTAAGAATTTCAGGAAAGACCTCGTACTCTTTCAAAAGATTTAAGATACCTTCAAGAACAATTCTATTTGGTCCATCGACAACTTCAGTATTAGCTGTTCTTAAAATATCAGTAATCTTATCTATCCGAGCTTCATTGGATCGACCAATGATTTTTAACCAAGTGATGAGTTCCTTATTTGAAATATCATCATCTTTAATAGATTTTTGAGAAGCTTTAATAACAGGATGATACTCATCTAAGAATAGATAACCATTCCTAGAATTTAATGAATGCATATCCCAAGGAAGACCACAGAGACAATTCCCACCTGAGGATTGTCTCCATCTAATGCACTCTTTAATTTCAGATTTCACATTAGATTTTGCTATATTGCCGTTGCAGTTACACTTATGAGTGCTATGCTCAACAATAGATTGACACCAAGGTTTATGATTATCAGGGAATGGTCGCACAAGTATCCTATGCTCAAAAAAGGTTAAACCACACTCACAGATGGAATCTTTATTGTCATCTCTATGAATAGGTCGCCAAGTAGTGCATTCTATTGGATGATCAAAGTCATGAAGCATCTTTATCTATCTCAGTTAGAATTTACCATTTTAACTATTTTTCTAAAGATTCCTCGGCCTTATTGAGAAGAATATCTAATCCTTCTTGCGTGACACAGATTTCCTTAACAATCTCTGTGCCAGTTGAAACCTTCATTTCATATCTGGGACGCTCATCGAAGTCGTCCTCCTCAGAAATAACTCTAACTTTGTTTGTGTAGACAGTATCTCTGAATTGGACAGGAACCTTAATCATAGGTTCACCGGGCTTAGAGCACTTTTTGGTTACATCACAAATAAACATTTTAATTCATTATTCCTTCAAAATTTATAGATTTAGGGCTTCTCAAAAATGCATTTGGCAAATTGAGCACTTGCACACATCACCCTCACCATTTTCAAAGTTAAGATATTCTTGCTTAAGACGTTCAGTTTCATCAAGTATATCGTCTTCAGAACGATACTCAATGAAGTTTCTAAGATCCTCACAATTTACACAAAAACACGCATCATCAAATGGATGCTGTTCATGTCCAAGATTGTAGATCTTAATAAATTGATTTTTTGTGCTCATTTCTTAAATCCTTTCCCTAATTTATAGGCTCTAAATTCACTGCATGCAGTTCCAATGAGAAATTGATCTTCTCTATGTTCAGTAGGTTCATACCGCACCAGCCACAGATCTTTCATATGGATAGGAGGATAGATTTTTACCCCATTGTTAAGGTGAATTGTCTTTGGTAAGGGAAGCAATCCCTTCGGAGCAGAACGTAGGATTTCTCTTAGTATTTGCGGGGACATCTTCTAGCCCTCCATCATCAATAACAGTTCCGCAATCAATGCACCACTTGAGGACTGAACCATCTTTGGTTACTCCAAGAACTCTCCATAGGTGAAGAAGGTTAAGAGTAGACATTTATATAACCTTTTATATCAATCATTTTAGTTGGCAAATATAGTCCCTTTTACATTACTTGAATCCTACTAACTCTTTCATACAATTCAGGGTAGTATTCACCCCTACTGCATAGAAGAAGATCATTGTTGATAAAAAAGATTGAAGTAACATTAGTTTTTAGATAGATATCACCGTTTTGGAAGAAAACCCATACTTTCATCATTTTTCTCCTGTAATCTAAGGATGATTGCTTTATTTTTAGAGATTTCTTCTATCCATTAATAGACTTAAAATGTTTCTTTGAGAAACATTAGGCAAACCTCTTAGTAAGACCCTCCCCACCGTCCACAAGAGATTGAGTATATGTGGCAGAACATACTGATCTCTATTAGAGGGAAGAAAGGGTCTTACTAAAAAGTTTTAATCTAAGAAATGAGAGACAGGTAAAGCACCTAATTGGGGGATGCTTTACCCATCTCTACGCACGTAACACTTTTAAGTTTTGAACAAAAATTACTTACTAAGACCCACTTCTATTTTTGCTCTATAAGGTATCCTCCATTTTGAGAGTTAATAAGTGGAAAGCATCTCCCGGAGCTTTCCATGATCTAAGTGACTATCATTCTCACAAATCATTTACAAATAATAAAAGGGGATGAAGTAGATGGCATTTAACGCACTTTTGCTATGCTCAAATCCCAATTATATGATTATGATCTTTTGAGGATTTTTCCAGGTTTTAATGCCTTTCGATGAATTTTGGGAAACAGCCGAAGTCTCATTTTAACCCAAAATGATTGGTTAAATTTACTCATTTTATTGACTCCCTTAAGATGATTTTAATTTTAATGATATCATACTCATATTGAAATATAAGTGAATGGAACTTCATCATTCCATCCATCCACAGAATGTGCAGAGGTAGGTATTAGTGGTATCTTTATACATGAGTGAACCACACTTAGGGCATGGAGTGGAGCTTTGATACATTGGGGTAAATGTAAAGAACACTAAGGTGGTTAATGCTACGAGTAGAACAATCAAAGTAATCAACGATTAGCCTTTCTTGAAGTCTTAGCCATTTTAGTTTTCTTCTTATTATGTTTGAGTCTACCTAAGCATTTAGACTTTTTGGTTGCGCCAAGAAGTTGGGGGCCACTGCCAATAGTAGCCATTATCATGAGTCTCTGCCATGCATTGATCATTATTTTAATCTCCTATGAAATGCACTCACAATGATGCTTATATTTTTTGGAAACTCAATTGCATTTCTCAGCAATAAGTCGATTCATCAGATATAGTGCGGATTGCAATGGACGCTCCGGGCGATAACAATCTTTGCGTTCTTTGAAGTTAGCCGAACGCAATACTCGACAGTTGAGATATGGACATGCACCACTGGTCACCCAAATGTCAAATACTTTTTGTCCGTCGGGATGATTTGCCATATCATAATTTATCAAGTCGGCGCAGAGGTCATCACTAACCTCACCCCAATTCGCTAATAGGACCATCGACGGGATGAGTTGATTTGCTTTTGACAGGTTCGCTTTTGACAGGTTCACATACGATAAGTTCGCTCCTGATAAGTTCGCTCCTGATAGGTATGCTCCTAATAGATTTGCTTCTGATAGATCTGCTTCTAATAGGTTCGCTTTTGACAGATTCGCTTTTGACAGATCTGCTTCTAATAGAT
>Ga0100403_1000888_pt1 | contig 29163 bp, 27 predicted proteins | sample CryGeymet201501t_FD_83663 | JGI IMG/M metagenome (GOLD analysis project Ga0100403, IMG submission 83663) | Groundwater microbial communities from Crystal Geyser aquifers in Utah, USA - Crystal Geyser metaG 2015-01t | ecosystem: Environmental > Aquatic > Deep subsurface > Groundwater | place... | reverse complement strand
TAGCGGATCAATAGTTGACGGATTCGACCCAGAGACCGGTACAATATATGAATTCAACGGTGATTTTTGGCATGGAAACCCTGATATTTTCAATCCACATGAAATTAACCCTAGAACCAAATGCACTTTTGGTGAACTCCACGAACGAACACTGATACGACAGCAGAAATTAGAAGAAGCCGGTTACCGGGTTATCTCAATTTGGGAATCAGAATGGAACAAGACTAAATAACAAAAAGATTTATTCTAGGAGCAGAAATGAGCTATATTGGATTACCTCCAGCACTTCAAATTTTCAAGAAGGCCGACTTTGTTGGTGACGGAGCAACCACAAGTTTTAATCTTGTGGATCCGGTTTCTTCTGTAAACGGTCTTCTTGTGGTAGTTGGTGGAGTTATCCAAGAACCAACGTCTGCTTATACAATCGAATCAACACCGTTTGCGGCAACTCTAGAATTTACCTCTGCTCCCTCACTAGGTGTTGACATTTATGCCGTCTGGTTGGGAAGTCCAAATGCAGACGACATTGATTTGTCCACATTCCTAAGAACAACCGATACTGCAATCTACAATCGAGAGAGTATTACACTTGCGTGTTCAGACGAAATAAACGATATTGAAGTTGGCAACGGAGTGGTATCGTTCCGCATGCCTTACGCGTTTACCTTAGTTAGCGTCCGTGCAAGCGTCACAACAGCTCCTACCGGTTCAACCATTATTGTTGATATAAACGACGGTGGATCTTCGATTCTTTCTACCAAATTATCGATTGATGCAACAGAAAAAACCTCAACAACCGCAGCAACCCCTGCTGTGATTTCTGATACATCGTTGTCTGATGATACCGAAATCACAATTGACATTGATCAAGTTGGCAGCACTGTTCCGGGAGTTGGATTGAAAGTCTACCTCATCGGATACAGAACCTAATGCATATCATTCGCCCTACGCAACACTACGGATATTCAATTCTAAATTCTGCACGCTTTGATGGAAGCAGTGGTTATTTGACTTGGACGCCTTCTTCTGGCGGAGATAGAAAAACTTTCAGTCTAAGCTGGTGGGAGAAAATCTGTTCTTCTGCTAATAACATGCTTTTTTATGCTCATCAAGATGCAAATAATTTTCATTATATTTATCGAGTTGGCAGCCAAATTTATTCACTCGCTAGAACGGGCGGCGTAACGAAATTGGAAATTACCTGGACACCGTTTTATCGTGATCCTTCGTCTTGGCAGCACTTCTTTATTACAGTTGATGCTACGTCTGACATGAAACTATATGTGAATGGATCAGAAGTAACCGCTAGAACCGTTTCAACTGCAATTGCTAATGAAGATTTATGGTTTGCAAATAATGTTCAGCATACGATAGGATTCAACCCGATTGCGGTTGCACAATACAATGAATCATATATGGCAGAAATTCACTTCACGAATCACGGAAGTCTGAACACGGTGTCTGATTTTGCTGAAGAAGACGAATACGGTGCCTGGGTTCCAAAAAGATATACTGGATCTTATGGTTCGAACGGATTTTATTTAGATTTTTATCGGTCGGGATCGTTAGGGTTTGACCGCATTAATGGGAATTCGTTCACCGTAAACGGAACAATTACCCAGTCTAAGGATTCACCAACTGATAAGCAATCTAGGACTGTATCAAATCTAGACACACTAAACCCCCTTTTCAATAACGGCACGGTTTCGTCTTTATCAAACGGCAATAGGACCTGGACTACAGCAACGGGCAGTAGTGGTAAGCGTGGAACATTGGCGATGTCTTCGGGTAAATTCAATCTTCCGTTCAAGATCGACTTGTCGGGAAGTTCGGGTGGCTTACCTGGGCCAAGGTTTGGTCTAATTGGAAAATCGGCACCGGTAGGAAGTTATCCGGCGCACATCGTAGGAAAGGCCATTTCAATCCAGGTCACTGATACCACAGTCTATAAGTATATCGACGGGGGTGCTGGCGTAGTCATAGGAACAGGTGGGGGCACCACCAATGACGTATTTGCGCTTGAGGTTGATTTCGATACGGACACAGTGACCCTTTACAAGAACGGGGTGTTATTTGCCAGTGTCGTAACCGGACATTTAGCAACAGACACTCATTGGTTCATTGAAGTTGGATATTCCGGCGCAGCGACATACCCGATTATCACCTACGAAAACAATCAGGCGGATTGGTCATATAGTCCATCTAATCCAGTTTTCAAGGCGCTTTGCACGGCCAACCTTCCGACCGTCACGGAACGGCTTGGGCAGCATTTCAATACTGTTCTCTATACCGGTGACGGTGTGGCGATTGGTTCTGGCGGCCAGTCAATTACCGGCGTCGGGTTTCAACCGGATTTGGTATGGATTAAAGGCCGCTCGGTCGCGACTAATCACGAGTTTCAAGATAGTCTTCGAGGTGCGACAAAACGTTTATTGGTAGATACACTCGACGCAGAAAGCACGATTGCAGAAAGTATAACGTCGTTTGATGCGGATGGGTTTACCGTTGGTAGCAATAACACGGTCAACGACTCAGGCGCCACCTTCGTTGCGTGGTGTGCAAGACTGCCAACAGATGAAGTTAATTCCTCTGGTACAATTCCGGTTACTTGGAAATACAATGCGACCCTAGGTATGGCAATTGGCACCTACACCGGAAACGGGGTTGCGGGTGCTACGCTCGGTATTCCGGCTGAATTCGGCAGTGCACCATTTATGCAAATCGTAAAAAACCGATCGACCGGCGCAAACAATTGGTCCATCTGGCATGAGAAATTAACGGACGCGTCGTATTATTTGTTTTTTCATACCGCAGCCCAGGCGGTTAATTCAACAATTTGGAATAGTACCGCACCAACGTCATCATTCGTTACTCTCGGCACTGCGGGCACAGTAAATGAAAATACCGGATCACATATCATTATACTTTTCTTCGAGACGAACTTATGCAAGTCGGTCAATTACGAAGGCAATTCTAATGCAGACGGCGCATTGTGGTATGCAAACGGAAAGCCCAATTTCTGGTTAATCAAGAATGCTGACGCTATCCAGGCATGGAATATTCATGATCGAACAAGATCACCGTTCAATCCAATTAATGATTACCTTGTGGCTGACCAAGCACTCGCTGAACAAGTCGACGTTGCCGGAACCGAACTCGATTATATTTCGACCGGAGTAAAACTTCGAGCCAATTGGGCTGACCATAACCAGAATACAATGATTGGCGTCGCATTTGTTGAACCTCTAGGTTTATTTGAACGAGGGCAACGGAGATAGTAACCTCTTCTTCGCATAAATAACAAAAAGTTTGACGTGAGGAAGATATGACGCTCTCAAAAATTAATGCCAATTTGATCGAAATGCCACTTGCCGTTGGATTCCATCAGGTTCCGGATGTGCTTGTTGACTCCGCTTCTGTCACGCCAGATTTCACCTCAAATAATTTCTTCACTTGGACAATTACCCAAGATGCCATCTTAAATTTTCCAGGAACAGTACCCGGCGCCGGCGTCTGGCATATTTTCCTAAAACAGGATGGATCTGGAGGACACACGATCGCGTTCGATACCGGATATAATTTAATAGATGGTGCATTGGACGAAAGTGCTCAGGCAGAAAACATTCTTACGATAATTTCAGATGGAAGTGGTACCGACTTAGACGTATTCACATATCAGCAAACAACTACCGCAACGTCGCCTTATGATATTCCATATTCTGTTCGTTTCAACGACATCGATGCAACTTACCTAACAAGAACTCCGGCCACCGCAGGAAATTCAAAAACTTGGACTTGGTCTGGTTGGGTCAAGCGATCAGATTTGAGCTCATTTGAAAATGTTCTGTTTTCGTCGAATTCCGGTGCAGATCCTTCTCCAAGATTTTCAGTATTCTTTCTGACAAATAATTCAATCGAGCTGTTTAACCGAATTTCTTCGGTGACCTACTTTTTGGATACATCAGCTACTTATCGTGATGTTTCAGCTTGGTACCATGTTGTCGTGACATATGATTCCACAAATCCGGTTTCTACTTTACGCCAACGAATTTGGATTAACGGTGAAGAACTTACCGAATTGAGTTCTTCAACATATCCGGGTGTGAATGCTGACACTTCAATCAATTCAACCAACCCACATCGAATTGGTGATTGGGCAACAGGTTGGGGAAATGCCGGAACATTCGATGGATATATGGCCGAAATCAACTTCGTTGATGGTCTGGCTTTGGGACCTGAAAATTTTGGTAGACTGAATAATAACGATATTTGGATTCCAATTGAGGTCAATACGGCGTCATGGCCTACCAACTCAATTCTCTTCGATCGCACAGCGGGAAGCAACATTGGTGACATGTCTGGTGGGGGCGGCCTCGCTGCAGCATTTGACGGCACGACCGCCCAAAACGCGGCTGCTTCTGCAAGTTTGGCAGCCTCAACGACAGCGTATGTCGGCAAAGACCACGGTTCAGGACAATCGAACATTGTGACATCGTATGTCGTTTATCCTTCGACCGATCAGGGATTCACAACTGATGCCAATCTCTCAATTCGATTGTACGGATCAAATAGTTTGCCAGCAACAGCAACCGACGGAACTTTGCTTCATGATTCAGGAAGTTTCGCCGACTCGCTTTCAGCGCAAACTTACAATTTTGTCGATATTGATACGAGCACTGGTTTTAGATACCATTGGGTAACAATCGTGCCGGCATCAAGTGCAACCAATTATGTGGCTGAAGTACAATTCAATCTGGAAAATTCATACGGTAGGAATGGTTATCGATTAGATTTCTCTGACAACGCAACAGCAAGTGCATTGGGAACTGATCGATCAGGGAACGGAAATGATTGGACTGTATCAGGATTAACGACAGCCAGTCGTTCAACCGATAGCCCGACAAACAGTGATACTTCTGGCAACAATGCTAATTGGAATTCTCTAAGCCATACAAACGGTGTTGTAACATTTTCAAACGGAAACCTTAATGCTTCAGGTTCTACAACTACCCAGGGAATATTCTTCTCAACTTTGAGTATTCCGACTATCGGTAAAGTTTATGCTGAAACTGAGCTAGACACCGTAGGCGGATCTGGATTCCTAATGTTTGGAATTACTGAAGAAACATATACTGCTGGATCATTTGGGGCTTCTGGTGGCTGGGGGGGGCATGCACAATCCACCACCCTTACCATTTACAACGAAACCACATCAGTAGCAACTCCGACAATCTCAAACGGCGACATCATGCAAATTGCATACGACGCCGATACCGGAAACATATGGATTGGTTTGGACGATGTTTGGTACGATAACGCAGGTGGCACAACCGGAAACCCGAGCAACGGAACAAACCCAACTGCGACAATTAGCACGACAGAAAAACTATATTTCCTGGGAGGAGTTTATACCGGACAGACATTAAAATCAAACTTCGGTTCCAATTTTACCTACAACCCACCAACTGGGTTTTCTGGACTCTCAACCGCCCGTATTATCAACCCAGCAATTGCAACCCCTTCAGAATATTTTGATGTACTGACTTATACAGGAAATGGAATTAACGACACTCGAATTTGGCAAACAAGTTTCAAACCTGATTTGGTTTGGATCAAAAACCGCGATACCAATCCATCTGACCACAAACTTTTTGATTCTAGGAGAGGAGCGACTATGCATTTGTCAACAAATGACACAAATGCACAAGCCGCAGAAGGCAATAGCTTGAAATCATTTGATTACCAAGGCTTCACATTGGGAACCGGAGCATCATCTGATGTAAACACCGATGGGGTCGATTATATTGCTTGGTGCTGGAAGAAATCTCCAATTTCTGGATTCGACATTCAAACTTATGAAGGAACCGGATCGGCCGGTCTTGCAATTTCGCATGATCTCGGGGCTATTCCAGAATTTTTGATTGTTAAAAATTACGAAACATCAATCACTAATTGGGCAGTTTATCATCATTTGGCAAACGGGGGAACTAACCCAGAACAATATTTTGGATTGTTGAATTCAACCGCTGCATTCACAAATACCGGCGGCACTGCTTATTGGAATGATGTGGCTCCGACGGACACGACGTTTACGCTAGGAAACTCGAGTGATACTAATGCCTCATTAAACGACTTTGTTGCGTACCTTTGGTCAGGTATTGCCGGGTATTCTAGATTCGGTGCATATATTGGGAACGGTTCAGCAACCGGACCGTTTGTAAATCTTGGATTCAAGCCTAAATTCCTATTGACAAAATCACTAAGTGCGGTTGGCGGATGGCAAGTTTTTGATTCAATTCGTGATAGATATAATTTGACTCAAACTAGACTTTCGCCATATACCACAAACGCTGATACAACAGGGTTGGGCGTTGATTTCTTATCAAACGGGTTCAAAATTCGAAACACAAACTCTGATTGGAACACGGCATCCGCAACATATTTGTACGCAGCATTCGCTGAAGATCCATTCAAACTCAACCGTAGCAGGTAAGCATGGCACTAACAAAAATTAAATCACCGCAAATCAACAGCGATTTTAGCAATGTGAATATTAGAAATGCTGCGGTTTCTTTTGCTTCAACCGCGAGCATTACACCCGATTTAGCAGCAGCAAATATTTTCACGTGGAACATTAATGGTGATAAAAATCTAAATCTGCCATTAATCAATCCGGGATACGGTATTTGGTATATTGTTGCATCGAACGATTCAACCGGTGGCCATTCACTAACCCTCGATTCTTCATCATATAATATTGTTGGGAATACCGAGTACGATTCATCTGCCGGAACCACAAATCTGATCACACTTGTTTCAACCGGAACACGATATGATATTTGGTTCCAATCATTCAATACCACATACGCAATTCAAAATTCTTTGGTGTTGAACGGAACTTCAGATTTCTTGGAGAGAACATTCAGCGCGCCAACTGAAGGAAGGAAAGGGACTCTACACTTCTGGTTTAAGCAAACCGGAGAAGGGACATTCGATCCTCTGTATGGTGAATTTACTGATGTGAACAATCTTGCAAATGTAAGTCTTAATGCATCAAATGGAGCGTTTGATTTCTATGAAATCGATGCTTCTGTCGTAACTTCGAGGCTCTACATTTCCACCAATACCTTTCGTGATAACTCAGCTTGGCGATCCGTCGTAATTGCATGGGATACTACACAGGTAACAGATACTGATAGATTGAAGTTGTATTTTGACGGTATCGAATATACTGACGGATTCGACAGTTCAGTATTCCCTGCGCTTGATTATGTTCCTCGATTTTCTAGAACTGCACTCACAAAGTGGATTGGAAAAATGACCAATACCGCAGGTTCCTCATTCTTTTCTCCTTCATATTTTTCTGATGTGGTTTTTGTAGACGGCCAGACCCTGACTCCATCCTCGTTTGGTTCATTCGATGATAAGAACAATTGGATTCCCGGTGATCCAACAAAAACAATTTCAGATTTTGGAAAGAACGGATTCTGGTTAGATTTCAGAGTTTCTGCCGATTTAGGAAACGATGTTTCCGGAACAGGAAACGATTGGGCAACACAAGGCAACGAAATTCAAACAAACGACACCCCATCAATCAATCTATCAATTCTAAACTCTCTGTTGCCATCTGCGTTGGCTACCCAATCGTATATTCGAGGCAATTCGGGGTTGACAGGGTATGGATCGTTTGTTTCGGCTTGGGGAAATTTTGAAATTGATATGGATGACACTTTAGAATTCTATTGGGAAGTTAACTGTGCTGCCGGTGAAGAAAACCAAATGGTGGGTATCGGCAAAACACCAGTTACTACCAACTATCCAGGTCAGCAAGCAGACGCATATGGATGGGATTATGCATCGTCCTCGCACAATCTATTCAACAACGGAGTCGGATCGAGCTTCGGGGCTCAATATAATTCAGGTGAAAAAATCGGGATTAAAGCTGGCAACGGATCGTTGACATTCTACGCGAACGGGACGCAAGTTGGGGCCTCGACGACCGGCTTGACTGGAAAATGGTTTCCTTGTTTTAGAAATAGCAGTACCGGGTCCGGAATGACCATTTATTTCTACGATGTTACCTTCCTACCTTCTGGTGCATACACGCTCGCATCCAACAATTTCCCAGCAACCGATATAGATGATCCCGGGTTGTATTTTAACCCTGTCATTTGGACCGGCGACGGTGTGACGGCCGGTAGCGGAGGAAACCCTATTTCCGGGCTCGGTTTCCAACCCGATTTGGTGTGGATTAAAGCCAGAACCAAAACCGGCGGAAACTCTGGGGTGCCGTGGCTGTTCGATAGTACCCGAGGAACAACCGCGGCATTACAAGGAAATGCAACTTCAGCTGAATCGACCGATACCGAAGGAGTTCTTTCCTTCGACGTTGATGGGTTTACTCTCGGTTCAAGCGCAAGCATGAATAACTCCGGCGATAACTTCGTTGCTTGGTGCTGGAAGAAATCAGCCATTGCTGGATTCGATATTGTTGAATATTCAGGCGACAATACTGCAAATAGAAACATAAACCACGCACTTACAATTTCACCCGAGTTCGTTATCAATAAAAGAACAGACGGGGTCGAAGATTGGTTTGTTTGGCATGCCGGACTTTCCGGAGCAACGTACTTCACCAAATTGAACACAACCGATTCTGAAACCAATACCAATTCACCATGGGGAACAGGGAACTTTAGTTCAACTCAATTTATGGTAACGAATAATGCCACAAATAATACAAACGCAACCGGGACAAATAATTACATCACGTATCTTTGGGCAAGTATTCCTGGATTTTCAAAATTTGGCACCTATGTGAATAACAATTCAACCGACGGGCCCTTTGTCTACACCGGATTTAGGCCTGCGTTCGTTATTCAGAAAACATTTTCGGCCGGAACCGCTGATTGGTACCAATACGATTCTGAAAGATCTGACTATAATCCTGCGAAAGAACATTTACTTGCCACGTTGGGTGATGCAGAAGCGACGACTGCCCACGATATCGATTTGTTATCGAATGGTTTCAAGCTTCGCACTGCTACAGACCCTAACTTCTCGACAAGAACCACCCTATATGCCGCTTGGGCAGAATTTCCTTTTGTAGGATCTGACTTTGCGCCAGGAAAAGCGAGGTAACGATGACCAGATCATTAATTCATCCAAGCATGATTGATAATGAGGTATCGGTTGTATTCTATCAATCACCTCGTGTGATTCCATATTCCACAATTGTAATCCCCGTGCTTTCATCCGGAAATTTCTTTACCACAACGATGACTGGCGATCTAACCTTAGATAACCCGACAATCGTGGGAAACTCAGTATATTATTACTATATCACAATGGACGGAACGGGCGGATACACCTTCAGTCTAGGTTCCAATTGGAACCTGCTTTCTGGGAACTTCATTAATACTGCAGGAACGATAAATATATTGAGCTTTGTTACCTTTGCAGGTCAGCAAGAAATTCAATTGTTCATTAACCAGAGGACATAATGTTTGGTCAGCAAAAAATAGGTCATATTCCGGTCAATGCCGTATCTAATGTTTCGTTTGGGGCAGGGTACGGTTATTTAATTGGACAATCGGTTTTATTCAACGATGGAGATTCACCATATCTTACGAAGACGTTTTCGTCTGCTGGAGATCGAAGAACTTGGACTTACTCTGGTTGGGTCAAAAATACCGCAGTTGATGGCACAGCAAATTATTTGTTGAGTTCATCTGAAGCACCGTACGCTGGAATCGTTTTTCAAGATGATGATTTATTGACTGTTTCGTTTGACATTTCGTCTTACGATGTAAACACCGGATCAGCTGTTATTAGAGAGAAATCCGGATGGTTGAACGTGGTAGTTGCGGTTGATACCACACAGACTGTTCAAGAAGAAAGAATCAGAGTTTGGATTAACGGGATACAATTCAAACTAGCAGTTCGTTCTGGAACATGGCCAATTCAGAATGCACAAGGACCTATCAACAATAATGCAATTCACGATATCGGTGCATTAACGAACAGCGGACATAGATTATTTTTCGACGGTTTTATGGCTGATGTGAATTTTATTGATGGACAGGCCCTTGGGCCGGAATATTTTGGAACTTTCAATTCCGACGGTATTTGGATCCCAATTAATCCGACCACAGTAATTAGTGAATATGGACAGAACGGATTTCGTTTGACGTTTTCTGATAGTTCTAATTTCGGAACTGATTCAGCTCCGATAACTGCCGGACATTCAACTTTGAATGCATTCACTCCTTCTGGGTTTTCAAGTTCAGATCAACGGCTCGATGTTCCTACAATTGATGACACCAATAAAATTGGAAACGCAGCGGTTTTAAATAATCAAGATTTGGCTGGAGACACCGCAAATATCACCCTTTCAGAAGGCAATACTAATTTCGTAAAAGCTAGTACTGGATACGGTCATGTTCGATCTACTCTTGCCTTGCCACCCGAAGGGAAACTTGCCTTCAAATACACCTATTCAGGCGTAGCTGGTAGCACTCTTCCAGTTGTTGGTCTAGCAGCAGATGACGGTGCTTGGAAATCAATGTCATCTGCTACTGTGTTTCCGGCTCAAGTGACTAGCACGTTTGTAATTTCTGCAGCCGGCGAAGCAAAAAAAGATAATGCGGCCGGCACTACCTACACAGCAGCTGCAACCGGATACGTCGGTTATTGTGCAGTTGATATGACGAACGGCAATGTTTGGTTCGGTTTGGATTCTGGTGGAGGCATCAGTTGGTTTGGCGGCGGGAACCCTGCCACAAACACCACTCCTACACTTTCTGGTTTAGACAATACTTTGACTTGGTTTATTGCAGCAACTTCTTATTCAGGTGTGGGTCTTACTTTCGATTTTAGCAACGAAGATTCTGATTTTCCTACTGGTTTTTCACCAATCAATACTTCAGGCTTGACCGCCGATATCGCAAAACCGAGTAAGTATTTTAAGACACTTCGGTTTGTTGGAAATGCTGCACAACGAAAAATTCAAAATCTAGAATTCAGACCTGATTTAGTTTGGATCAAAAACCGCGATCAAGCTGATTCACATAAACTGCTCGATTCTGTTCGTGGTCCATTGAATGTTCTGTTTCCGGACGACACAGCTGCAGAAGCCACAGACGCAACTGGTTTACTCTCTTTTAATTCTGATGGCTTTACTCTCGGAACCGGTGCCGGAGGATTCAATGATGTCGGCGAAGCTTTTGTTGCGTGGTGTTGGGATGCCGGGTCCGATAGTCCAACACAGAATAACGCCGGAACACTCGAATCATTAGTTAAATCCGACACAACCTCTGGATTTTCAATTGTAGGATATACCGGAGATGGAAATGCCGGTGCAACTATCGGGCACGGACTTGGGGCTGTTCCTGAATTCTTCATGGTTAAAAACCGAACCACCGCAGCAAGAAGTTGGCTAGTCTATCACAAGGATTCAAATGTGGCGCCAGAAACCGGAGCGATGATTTTAGATGGAACTCTCGCATTCACAGTCGATACGACATATTGGAACGACACCGAACCAACGGCTACCGTATTCAGTGTTGGTACGAACGGACAATCAAACACCGTATCGGATGAATATATTGGGTATTTCTGGAGATCAGTAAACGGATTCAGTAAGTTTGCTTCTTACACCGGAAATGGTTCTTCCTTAGGACCGGCTGTTCATACCGGATTCAGACCTGCTTGGATTATGGTAAAGAGATCAGATATCGCAAGCAGTTGGACAATTGTCGATGAAGAACGAATGCCAATAAACGGAACGTCAATTCTGTTATCTGCAGACACTGCCGCGGCCGAAACCACAGGAGTTTCAGATTTAATTGAGTTCACATCGTCCGGTTTCCGTCCAATTGGAAGTGGAAACGCATTCAATACCAATACTGGAAATTATGTATATGCAGCGTTTGCATCACAACCAATTAAATATGCAAACGGAAGATAATAAATAAAAGAACAGGAGTAAATCAATATGGCATGGGCAAGATTAAAAAAAGGCGAAGTGATCGAGGTCTTTGATCGGGTACCTCCTGGCGCACTAAAACTGAACGGAAAAACGATTCAAAATTCAATCTTTAGCCGACCGGAAAAGTTGGCTGAGCACGGCATTTATCCAGTTATTGACGTTGAGGAAACCCCGGATCCTTTGCGATATAATATCACGAAAGTGAATGTTGTATTCAATCCACAAAATGGTCAGATTGAGCGATCATATCAAAAAGTCGAACGGCCAATTGAAGCTGCACGAAACGCATTAATGGCAAAAATCAAACCGGCTTATATGGCAAAACTTCAAGAGGGATTTCTTTACCTCGGAAACCGATATGATGTAGATGATCGATCAGTTATGTTCATTGATATTGAATCTCGCGCCGCTGAAACACCAGAAATCGCAGCAGTTTGGCCAGCTAATTACGGATGGAGAGACTACGATAACCAGGTAGTTCCTATGACAGCATCGCAATTGATTGATTTTAGTAGGGCAGCCAGAATATATCGCCTGCAGTTACAAAGTAAGAAATGGCAACACGAAGCAGCAATCGCTGAACTTTCATCACATGATGCCATAAACGCATATCAGTTAGTCTTTTAAGCATTTTTGAGTAAACACGGAAAAGGTGACCACAGATACTTGGGTCACCTTTTCCCACGACTAACGTGTTGATTTTGTTTATTGAAAAAGTGAATTTTCTTCAATGATAGCAGTTAATCAAGCATGATCTTTTTCTTGAAATCCATAACCTCTCTAGCAGTCAAACCGGCTTCGGCAATCCACTCGGATACCTCAGAACTTGGAATGTTCGATAAAGCCAAATTTACCATCTTCTGAAGAAGTTCAGTTTCCATTCTAGAGAAAGTATGAGCTTCCTGCCAATAATCTCTGAAAGCTTCCATAGCAAGCGGAATCGATGGCGCAATTAAATCATGAATAGCATTTGCAAAAACTTGGATTTCTTTCTGTGCGTGTGAATCTTCTCTTAGTTTTAGAAAATGCATCAAATTCTTAAGATCAATTTTCCAATACCATTCGGTATAATTATTTAATGGCAATACCATTCGAGCTAATTCTTTTGCAATACCGCCATCAATCGGAACACGATGGGTGTCATCATTTCCTAGTAACGCTTGATAGCAAGCAAACGCACCTTTAGAGTGGTCGTCAATATAGAATTGTGCAGCAGTTGCCAAAGAATCAGCCATATCACCAGACCGACCTTGATGATTCGTAGCCGATTGTGGAGCTAAATCTTCAAGTTCCGGAATGTAAAATTCGTTCGGCATCTCAGAATAACGACCGGAATATTCATTTACACTTGCTGTTCGATGCCGAATCAATTGACGAGCGACAAAAATGGGCAATTTCATCAGAAATCGGAATTCGACCATTTCAAAAGGGGTCGTATGTTGGTGCCGTAGTAGGTATCGAATTAGACGTCGATCATCCGAAATTTTCTTCGTTCCTTTGCCATACGAAACACGAGCACTCTGAACAATAGTGCTATCATCTCCCATCGAATCCAAAAGGACTACGAAACCATGATCTAAGCATTTGATTGCTTTAGGATCATCTTTTACATCATTCCAAGTTACCATAAAACCTCCACAAAAATAGGTAGATTGACTGAATAATACCTTAGTTGTGATGTCAATTTTTTTCTCCCTTTCCCGAGATAATCGGGTCCATTAGTTTGGCTATATCGGCTTCAGCTACTTCTTTCACTTTGGTGTAATTGATACCGAGTTCAATTGATTCAACCGGATCTTTCTCTGATTGAAATTGCAAAGCTTCGATCGTTGAAATCAGTTCGTCTTCAGTCTGAACTGTAATAGATCCTCCGTCATGCAATTGGATTACTATTCCAGAAAGAAACTCTTCAGGGATTTCTTCAACAAAAATTCTTGAGAGTACTTTCTGCCACGAGATTCTATCCATTACGCAGCCGATTCAGTCTTCTTTGATCTTGTTTTGGCTTTTGCAGTACGACGAACCGGTTTAGGCTCTGGAGTTTCTGCTCTTGCAATCTGTTCAACTTTTGGACGCAAGGACGGATCCAACTTGTATGCCTGTTCAAGGCGATCGGTGATATCAGCTTCGGCCTGTTCTCGAATCAATTGAGCTTCGAACATTAGCCTAGAAGCGCGACGCTTACTATCTTCAGACGAATCAACTGCGATGTTGTGCTGAATGTGACTGGTGCGTTCAATCGTTTGCAACTCTTCAGTTACCGCAGCGCTATCTTCTTGAGTTTGTTTCACTAAACGCTCATTCAATTCCTGAAGATTTATGGAATTGGTTCTGTCCGGTGTCATTATGACATCCGAAGTATGAAGCTTAATCATTCGATTCATTGCAAACAATGCAGAGTGCATGAGGTCTCCATCTGGGAAACGACGACGAGCAAGCAAATTCAATAGCTTGGTTTCGGCCTGTCCTTCTGGTGAACGCAGAACATTCAGCAATGCATCCTGATAACGAATTGGCAACGTATCGTATTCGACTACCAAACAATATTCCGGTGCTTCCGGCAAGGACATTGAAATGACCGCATAACGCGATTCAGTGTGTTTATTCTTTCCTAGATGTCTCATTTTGACTCCTGTTTTGGTTTTGGTTTTTGGCTTTCTAGATAAAATTGTAATTGCTGATATACCGGGAGAACTTGCAGCAACTCTTGTGCATTGAATGCACCTTTGTTAATTGCATTCTCGATGATAGCAAATGAATTCACGATGGTATTCATGCTCAGCGCAACTTCTGGCGCTTGAACTTCAGCTTCTGGGATATCAGTCATTAGCATCAACCTTTTTCTTCTTGATTTCGTTATATGCTGTGATAAATTTTCCCAACTTCGCGTTCAAAGGGTCAATCACTTTGAGTTCATCTAGCTTGAAGGCGCCGCGGTCAACTGCGGCGTCTAAAGCCTTCCAGAGATTTTCTAGATCCCTTGCATCTAATGGACTAGCATCCATGCTCACTCCTTATTTTGTACTCTAGTTATTCTAATTGTCAATATTCGAAATACGTGAACTCAGTTACGTCGAAGGTGTTTTCAATTCGCATCAATGTGCAGGTTAGAAGACGACCTCCCTTACCACATCCTGCATCTGTAAAAACTGCTTTTCCACCGAGTCCATTATTCATGATTTTAGGTTCTTCTCGACTTTGAATATCGTGGCCAACTACCACAATCCTACCAGTCTTAATCTTATTTACCCATTCATATCTGCGCTTAGGATACCCGTCTTCAGTATATTCGCCCTGAATCACTTGACCGAAATAAGCTGAGTTTCGTATTTTACCATTCAAGGCACCTTTATATTCGGTTGAAACCCAATACGCTGGTTCAATGGCACCGTGGACAAAAAGAAGATTTTGTGTTCTAGCAATCAACGGAGATCGATCGATTAACCAAAAATACGACTGAACAAAAGAATCAAGTTCAGTGTCTGAAAGTGTTTCGAGTTGATCAAGCGTCTTCAAAAGGCCGCCCTTTAATTTCACCTTGACATCATTCTCTTTGAGACCTTGCAAATAACGTGTCAGCTTTCTTTCATGGTTCCCTTGGACCATCAACCCTTTATTTTCAGCCACCAAACGTGCCATTTTAGTCACACATCCGACACTGTCCTCTCCATAATCTACAATGTCACCAAGTGACACTAGGTACAAATTCTCTTTTTCGGCTTTTTGTAGGACTTTGTCGAACTGCGCAGACATGCCATGAACATCACCAACGGCCAAAATACCATCGAATCGATCACACTCAAAATCTAAGAAATCATTCATCAAGTTATTTTATTACCAGGATAAATACTTTGTCAAAAAGGAGACACAAATGAAAAAGTTAATCTTGACTTCTGTATTCTCGTTCTTGTTATCAGCAACACCTGCATTCGCAACGTTTGGGAACGAAGAAGGTGTATGCCTTCCCAAAAAAGAATTGGCAGAATTCCTCGAAAAAGAAGGAGGGGGCCAGAAATTCGTCGGTTATGGTATGGCAAAAATTCCCCTAGACGGAGAATTAGCCGGCTTCATAATTAATGGTATCTTGGAATTCGCTATGAATGAAAAAGGATATTGGTCAATGTGGTTGACACGGCCATCCGGTTTTTCATGTTTGGTGATGAATGGAGAAAATTTTGCCTTCACAGACAAAGGCAAACCTTTATAATTAGGAACCCAAACGTGCTCCAACATGGTATGTCAGTGGATCGCCAATGTCGCATGCTCCAGATATACTCGGATTACCAGATCGGCGTCTGAAATCTAAAACCAACTCATCTATGCCTTTTTGACAGGTATCAATCGTTTCAAATTCATTACTCAGGATCACAGTAGAACAGGAAACCTGGCAAATAAAAATTATCGCTAGAATTGTGTTCATACTACCAAGTCCTTCGCTTCTGCATGCGACACAATCTTCACGCCGGCTTCACGGGCTTTCTGCGCTTTACCGGAATTGCTGCTAGGATCCTTGGCCACCAACAAAGTGCACTTGCCCATGCTACTGCCAATTTCTGCACCCTGGGCTTCCATGGCCGCTTCAAGCTCCTTGTCTCGAATTCCAGTAAACACCACGTAATCACCAACCAATTTTCCAGACGTCACTTTTTCCTTCTTTTCGGCGTAAGCGAAGAATCCAGCGATTTCATCTTGAAATTTCTTGAAAGCCGGATAACCTTCAACGATTTTCATCGCGGTGCGATCTTGAATTCCCTCAACCGTCATAAGCTGTGCCATAGGAATATCCAAAGTGCCAAACTTTTTGATGATCGGTGCTAACTTACGTTCGCCGATGCCTCGTTCAAACAACCCAGATGCCGCGGCCAAAACTTCCGGTTTTACTGGATTCAATCGGGTGCGCAGGCTGTTATAGATTTTCGATCCAGCCGAATCACCAACCTGCTTCTTCCATTCTCCCTCACCCCGGATCACACACGCCGCCGGGGTACGGTAGCCGGCATCAAACATCTTACGAATATTACCTTCCCCGGCGTGCTCAACCGAGAGCTTGCCGAAGAAATATTTGAGTTTTTCGAACTCGACATCATCGCTTCCGTTTAGCATGACCAGATCGACTTCGTTTTCTGACCACTCGTATTCACCAAATTCTTTGAATTGGTTGTAGAACCATTCATCATATTTCATATTCTCCAGTGGCATCGGAGAAATCACCCGAGTAATGTAGGGAATAACATCGCCACTGCGAACAATTTCGATCAGCGCTCCGGGCCCAATTTTATTCTGATAGATAAAGGAAGCGTTGAACCCCGTGGCAAAAGTGATCGTCACCCCGACCAAATCAATCGGTTCGATCTCAACACGAGGCTTGAGATATCCGTGCTTCGATGCTTTCCAGTGGACATCCACCACTTTCGACACCGCAACATTGTCGACTGCACCGACTTTGTATTTCTTCGCGAATCCGGGATTTTTCGATCCGGCACGGGCGGGCATTTTCTTACGAACTGCGGCATTGTTCACATCGATCACGACGCCGTCCAACTCATAGTCGAACGTCTTCCAATGCTCAATCATTTTCTGAAGTGTGGGATCGTCGAGCTTGGATGCCGGCAAGGTCAGCGACTGCGCGACCTTGAATCCAGCTTCCGTTAGGATTTTGATCTGCTCCGACTTATCCAAGTTTTCGGGGTGCAGGATTTCATACACCACGAGATCAACGGTCTCGTAAAAGATGTCCGGCGCGACCTTCTTGTTCATCATCCCGGCCACAAAATTGCGTGCGTTCTTGTAGCGGCGGCCAGTCAGCTCTTCCATTTTGTCGCAGACGTCAGCCCATTTGCTTTTGGGGAGAATAACCTCGCCCCGAATCATCATTCCGCTGGGAATTTGCTGCGGAACATTTTTCATCGACCGGAGGTGACGAGTAATATCAGCACCTTCGAAGCCGTTGCCTCGGCTAAAGGCAATTTGCAAATTGCCGTCGGCACTGAAAATGGGAAGTGAACTCGTGCCGTCCAACTTAGCGGTGACGACCACTTCTTCTTTCACAAGGCCGGCCTTGGTTACCCACTCGATTACTTCACCTTCATAAAGTTGATCGAGGCTTCCCATCACGACAGGAAGGGGAACCTTGCCGCCGCGTTCATCAGCTCCAGTGGCCAGGAGAAACGGGTTCAAGGGATCCATGTCTTTCAACATGGCTTCGAGGGCATCGAACTCCGCATCCGACAGGTCAGACTCGCCTTCGTTGTAATAACGATCCGAGGCTTCCGTCAGGATTTCAACGAGTTCGTCAATGGTGATATTGTCAATATCGATCATGTTCGATTCCTTATTTGATAAAAGATTATAACATCGACTTGATAATCTATCAAGTGGATTCTGATTTAATTTGATGCAAAATCGTGCGAAGTGTACTCTGACTCACAATGAACTCATCACGACAATAAAGTGCAGCCGTTTTGACTCTCAATTTCGGATCGGATGAATGCGGCATTACATCGCGTAAGTCCGAAATAAACGTATGTAGCAGTGCGAGATCGTGTTCAAGTGCAGATAAAATCTCATCTCCGTGCTTTTTGAGAAAAGACAAAATGAAGATATTGATTGCATTAGTTCTGCTTGGAGCCGAATCCCCCATCTTTTCATGAAATGCCCGACTTGCTTCATAAGCAAGAACACAAATCGGATTCGATTCATAAGGATATCCGGAATGAATGGTTGGTGATCTGAAATTCGAATCACAAGTCTGAAATGATTCTTTTATTTGTTCCAATCGTCTGCAAAGGTTTCTCTCTTCTGACTCTTCAGGCGGCAGCGAAGCTTCGAATTTCTCGTAGGCCAATACAATTTCTCGAATAAGAGGACTTAAGTTTTCATCCTGAAGAACGTGTTCCCAATAACTTCCAAGGATTCGGATATTCGAGTATTGATTTTTGAACTCTCGGGATTTGAGGTATTCAGGAAGTGCGCCTGATTTCGAAAAATCCATCAACCATTTTCGAATTTTTGCGGTTTCAAAATCAATAATCATTTTCTTTCCTCATATGGTAGAGCAAGCCCAAACGGAGCCTTGAAATGCGGATTTGAATGAACCAACCAAACGGTGTCAACATAATCAGGATCGCAGCCTTTGAAATCACAATATCCATCCGTGAACATAATGAAACGATGCGGTTTGATGTTTTTGGATTTCATGAAGGACCAATTCTTTCCAAAATCAGTACCTCCACCTCCTCGAAGGCTGAAATCCAAAAGATCGAATCCGGTCGATTCATCAAATTGTACCATAGTTTTGTCGTATACGATGGAATCAAAAGTCCAAAGCCAAATCTTGTATTGTCTGAATTGTTGCATAATCCCTGCAACCTCAGACAGCAAATCATTCGCCTGATTGATAGAAATCGAGCCTGAAAGATCAAGTGCAATTGCAACCTCAATCGCGAGTTCCGGAGCCGGTCCAGGCATAATAAAACCCTGCGACCAGGATCGCCGACTCGGGTTCATCCAAGTCTTATTTGGTTTGAATGCGGATTCAACTTTTGATCGAAGAACTGTTCGCCAATCTTTTTTCGACTCTTTCAAATCCTTGATATGGCGTTTGATCTTTCCGGGAATTTGGCCCGGGGGACATGCTTGTTCAGCGTAGAACATATTTCGAATGAATTGCTGTTCAGCGTAATTGAATTCCGATTCACTCATCATCGGCACGTCTGGAAGGGCTTCAATTTCTTCGCCATCATCAACGCCATCATCTTCAAAGGGCTCATCCCCTTCTCCAGAATTTTCTTGGCCAGGCGACAAATGATCATCCAATGTATTCTGTTTCGGTGCATTATTGTCGGCCAGATCCTGATAAATCTTTTCAGTTGGCCAATCTGCATATTTTTTGTCATAAAGCCAATCTGATTTGATTTTTCCAACACCGACCAATTTTGTTCCATCAGTTCGGGTAAATGACATGTTTACCAAATCATAATTGATGGCATAATCACCTGCCATATTCCACCATTCGTGGTCTCGATTGTTTTTTCGAATGTGATGTCCGAAAACACAATGGTGAATTTCATGTCCCAAAGCAAACACCAACTCGTCATGTTTGAGACCGCGGACAAAATCCGGATTGTAATAAATTCGCCTATAATCCGTTGCCATTGTTCGTGTGCGTTTGACCTCTACCAATGGCATTTTCGACAGCAACACCCCATAGAAAGGAAAATTCAACAGGACGTCAATTTTCGCTTTCTCGAGGAGTTTTCGAATTTCTTGGTCAGCTTGCATGAATCTTTACCGAATGTACTGTGAGATCGAGTCGCCGTGCTTCTCCAAGAACTCATCAAAGTACGGCATTGATTCATAGTCGAACATGATCTTATGAGTCACGATTGCCGTCTTGACGGCCATAATCAGCATGTCGAGTTTCTTCTCGTAGTTTTCAGACACGAATTTCAGGAAATTATTTGCCAGAACATTATATTCATTTTCTGACAGTTCATCGTTTGCGAACGCTTCGTGGAATTGCCGAAGTTTGTAACACAATGAAAGAGCCATTGAGAAAAGCAAATCAACTCGTTTATTCGGCATCGTGGTGATTTCACCAGTGAGAACTTTAACGGGATCCGGAAGATCCTTGGTTGTTTCTCGGTATGTCATAAATTCAGTTGCGATGCCGGCCCCGACCCGACCAGCGATAATCGCGTGAAGAATTTGATCATCGAGTCCTTGGGTGTCATCCAAGTGTTCATGAATTCTCCACCAAGACCGCGGAGTTGCGAAGGTGTACGATTTTCCAAGTTCATCGTATTGAGCAAGATATTCCTCTTTGCTTTTAATAAAACCGATCACATCTGGATGGGCTTTATTCGCAATGGCCCATTGAATCCAATCATCAACATTCACCTTGATCTCAAGGTGCGTGAATCGATCGGTCAAGGGCGCTGGCAAATCAAAATCAGAGCCGTAATCGCCTTTTCGGTTACCGGCCGCCATACAAACGACCCCGTCCGGAAGAGAATAACTTCCCAACTTGCGTTCCTGGATCAACTGGTATGCCGCCGACAAGTTGGTTGGCAAAGCATGGTTCATTTCGTCAAAGAAAATGATAGCTTTTGTTCTCGGATCCTTCGGTAAAAATTCAGGCAGTGCCCAAATCATTTCTCGTTTACCGGGATCTCGATTTTTGAATTTTTCAATTTCTCTATCAATCTGCTTAGGTGAAAACGTCTTCAGAGCTTTTGTGATAAGAGAAACTGCTGCAAGAATCCATTCCGAAGAATTCGGAATCATCGGCATACCACGTAAGTCGATTGCGTCCATCTGCGACATTCGGATATCAATAAACTGGTATCCAAGTCGTTCAGCTAACTTTCGCATGATTTCACTCTTGCCGCATCCCGGAGGTCCCCAAATAAACGCAGGATCTCGAAGAAGAATACAGCGAGTCAGTGCCGATTCTAAATCAGCGGGACGAAGTTGGATTTCTAGACCGTTCATTTTTGCTCCTTGCGAATCGTGTTCTTTTCAAGAATATATTCGTTGTATGAAAAGTCAAGAATTTTTTCTGTTCATCCAGAGATCAAAATTTCTGTCTAGCAGGTGCAGGTGAGTTATGATTTTCGGGTCAAATGTAACAAATTTATTCGCGTCTAGAAAAAACGGAAAATTAGTGCGTCGAGTAATCTCTAACAGTTCTCTTGGGCTGGTTTGCCTAGATGATATTCTTATGCTAAGATATGCCATGAGTTTGGATTTCTTCAGATATTGATATCCTACCGGAGTTAAACGAATCGGTGAGCCATTCATAAAACATGATAAGATGAATTTCTTATCAGAAGATGAGGCCGCATCAACGAGCGGCCTCAATTCATTTAAAAAGAATTCATGAAACTTATGCATTATCCTTTTTAAAACGCTCGAACTCTTCAGACAACTTAATGTAAGAGTCTTCATTCAATTCATCAGGCGTCTTCAAAGGATTATTTCCGGATTTAGCATGTGTATAACGCTGTTCTCCGGAATCACCGCCGGACTGATGACGCATCCCTTCAAGGTCATACTGATGTTCATTTGATCTATTCTGGAAATCAATACCAGAACTTTCTTCTTCCCTCACAGGAGTGAATGGCTTCGCTCTGGTTTCTAACCAAGAAATAATTTCCGGATCGGAAGAACCCATAACATATTCCGGCTTATCGAACTCCTCGCCATATTCTAAATTCAATCCTGCCTGACCCCTAGCAGTCGACATATTATCCAAATAAAACAGATCTTCACTGGTCATTTCGGATATATCAAACCAGACGATTCCGTTATCGTCTCCACTCTCTTCCAATGTCATGAGTGCCTTAGGAGACTGTGAAATCTGATCCATAAATTCACGCTTATCATTTGGTTTCTGAAAACTATTAAATTTGGCAAGAGCGCGCTCGGCTGTCTTTGCATCAACATCAACCGTTTCGCCATTATTGAAACGAACCTTCGGAGGGTTGTTTCTCAATGAAAGTACCTTACGAAGCTGAACAATGATATTTTTGTGGCCCTCATCATCCCCGTCGTCTTCTTCTGCTAGTGAATCAATAAACTCTCGCATATTAAATTCTTTTGATTGTGTTTCTTTGCGGTCGTGATCAGCATGCGTATGCTTTCCGTCGCCATCTACATCAAATGGCTCATGTGGGTGTCTGGCTACTTCTTCTGGATTATCCATATCGACATCCTTTCCCATATTTGCACCTGGGCGGCGATCGCTATCTAGCCAAGGATAACGGCTTGTTGAATTTTCCTTTACTCCCGCAGAACGGCATACCCGTTCAATTTCTTCATCAATTTCTTCATCAATTTCTTCAGTATCCTTTGTTGCATCGTCTGCTTCGAGATAATCTTCTTCCATTACTTCTTGATTGATTTCAAAATCGTCATCTTCAGGTGGAAGATCATCGATTGAAGAATCCATCGTATCTAGCGGTGCTTCGATTGGATCTGAACCAAGTTCACCAGGAATCCCATCATCCATTTGATCCTCTGATGGAATTTCATCAAAATCATCCATGCCTAGTTCCGGGGTGCCTGTCATTAGATCAGCACCCAACGCATCATCACCAGGCATCAAAGCATTTGATGAACCTAAACCAAGGTCAGCATCCATAGGAGTTCCGATAGATGTTCCTCCGGTTTCTGCCTGGCCGGCCAACGAAAGGATTCTCGAAAGTGTTTCAGCATCGGCTGAGTTCAAACCATCTACACTCAAAGTGTATTGGGCTTCTTTAATTCTTGTCTTTTTCATTATGCCTGTCTCCATTTCGGGCTCGATACTGTGGTTTCTTTTGTTGGTCCGGTGTCCTGTTTCACATCAGAATCTTTAGCCGGTTCTGGGAAAAGGCCTTCTCCTGCAGGATAATCATATTTGGCATATCGTGCATCAAATTTTGCTTTTTCGGAACGGAATGTATCGAGCATTCCCTGATTGTAGGTATCACCGTAATATGCTTCTGCGTCTGGATTCAACTCTTTTTCATAAAAGGGATCATCTAATTTCGCTTCTCCGTCTACCGGCAAATGCATATTATGATCATCTGCTTCGTCTTCGATGATGTCGTCAGATTGATCCAAAAGAGGATCGTGTTCAGATCGAACAACCACGAATTTTTCTGCGACTTTGAATAGTGATCTAATTTCTTCCTTTAGCACGTATGACGGAACGGGAAATCCTAGAACGATATCCATAATCCAAATTTCCGAATTCTTGATATCGGCAAAATCAATAGGATTTGCTTGGAAAATGGTCTTTGACATCGGACCGATTTCCACAACATCATACTTTCTGAGATGTCTTTCTAAACGATCACGATCAACAGCTTTCGGTTCAAACGCAAATTTCAAACGAAATTTGTGTTCCTTATTCTGTGTCATCAAATAATCTTGCAATTTTTTCGACATAGTTTCATCCTTTGTAAGAACTCTTTTTGTTATTTAGTCTTCTCCATCAAGTATGGCGTCCCTATCATCATCGAAATATTCACCATCGCCGTCTATTACTCCCTTGCTTAGGGTTGAATTTTGTTTCTGCTCAAGCAGATCTAGGCGGCGCTCTTTCAGCTTCAAATCAAGCATCTTGAGCTTCCTATCTGCTTTTGCTTTTTTCGCTGCAAGTTGAGTAGATTTAAATCGTTCGGCTGCCGAAACAATTTCAGCAGTGTATTTCGTTTCTACCTGCATTCCCAAGTCTAATAATTCTTTACTTGCTTCTTCAGAATCCTTGGCGATATCATCCATTTCACCATCGAACTCAGGGTCATCAACTACCGACAAGGCTTTCTCTAAGGATTGACATTCCCGCAATGCGAAATTTATTTCATCTGATGAGAAGTCATCTTCGTCATCGCTATCCGTTTCCTCTTTCTCTTTCAAAACCTTAAGAGCTTTCTTAACTCTATCAAGATCATTCATTCCTAATGAATCAGCCATTTGTTTTGTCATCGTATCCTCTTTTATAAGCAACGGCGGTGCATTTCAATCGCCATTTTTTCTTTCCGGCATCCCATAAACGCAAGAAACCCAAATCAGCCATCAGTTGTTTTTCGGTTTTCTCCTGCGTTTCTACATTGAATTTTTTTGCAATACTGTTTTTCCTAAATAATGATTTATGAAACACGTTTTCTAAATCAGTATAATAATAGTCAGGCGGCAATTCACTTTCTAATTTCCAATTATTCACCCTGTATAATTCTCCTTCTGACCACCGGTTATCAGAAAAAGATACCAACTCGGTTACTTGATTTTCTCTCAAGAATTTCTTCACCATTTTTGAGAACAGCCCAACGACTGATTTGTTTGTGCTAAATCTTTGCAATATCCAAACATTATGAACCTTAGAAAAACACATAACTCCAACTAACTCATCTCCAAAAAAGGCTCCGTATGATATTGATATGGTTTTACTACTACCCTGGATATGATTTTCTTCAAGGAATTCGGTTGCCAAGGCATATGGTATTTTCTCCAATCGAGTAGATCTTGCCCCACAACGATTGGTATTTTTTTGCAACTTATGTAATATCATGTTTTTAACTATTTCTTTATTTTTGTCCCATTCAGATTCCCAAATTTGCAATAGTTGAATATTTTTATCTTTACATAACTCGTATTTTTTCTTATGGTAACCTTTACCAACCCGATCCTCTGAATGCCAAAAAATACCATTGAATTCTATTGCTAAATTTTGGGCCGGTATATAAAAATCTAATTCGTAGGGAGTTATTACCCTGCGTGTATTGGTTATTACTTCGACTTCGTGACTTCGAAGGAAGTCACCTATTTCTTTTTCAGGCGCGCTTCTAGACAACGTGATATCGCAAGTCAATCCGTATACGTCATGGAAATACCGCAAAAAAGTGGTTCGATCTATTCCCAGCTTTTCTGAGATTAGGGTACTGTTGGCAATATCTTCACACATTTGCTTGAATTTTTCCCGGTTATAAACAATTTCCCGGGTTTCTTCTGACCAGTTTGTGTGATTCGGCGCTTTTATTCCTTGGTTAGCTAGTTTTGATCGCAATGAATTTCTAAAGATTTCTGAAGATAAAGGATAATCAACTCCGTATATTTTCTGATTTTGATCAATTATTTTACGTTGAATTTTTTCAGAGTGAAATGGGTTTTCGACTCCAAAAGATGATTTCAATGATTCTTTTGCTTTGTTGCGAACGTTAATATCGCACATCGGAGATATGCCTCCGAATTTTTCAATATTTGTTTGCTCGATTTTTTTCCGAATATTGCTATTTTGTTGAAGTACTTCTGATACGCCGTGTTTCTTTCTGTTGTTGGTTGCTCTTTTTTCTAGAACTGCTCGACTACACGCTGGTGAATTTCCACCATATCTTTCTTGATTTGTCTTTGCCCTTTTTGCTAAATTTTTTTTGGATTGCATAGGGTTAACGGTGCCATATTTTTTCAAAGAAGTTTGTTTTCTTTTTTCTGCTTCAGCCTGTTTTTGTTCTGAACTTTTTTTAATGTGCCTTTTTCGCATGTTTGCTGATCGTGCATTACTCGCACATAGACAATTATTCGCACAATTTATGTAACCGGATTGAATATTTTTGAATTTTCTTTTATTACCGTTCTCACAAGCAAAATCAGCCAAAGTGAAATCGTTCAAGAATAAGTACACGGCTTCTTTTACATCAGAAGAGAATAATTTCAAAAATTCTATCTCTTTCGGAAAATGTTTGATAAAAAACTTATTACCTCTCGATTTATTATTTTCAAAGATATCGCGAATATGAGTTTTAGAAAATGTCATCTTTTTGCCCCTCGCCTGAACAGCAAGTGCTCATGCATCACTTCGAATTCCATACCTGCTTTACGACAAAATTTCACTGCTGCTTCCCATTTAGCTCGATTAATAATCAAATTTACTTTGTCATATTTAGTCTTCGCGTGTTCCATGACAGTTTCTTTGAGTGGCTTTATCTCGATCAGCTTCGCATGAATTTGACCTTTCGCGTCCAGATATCGAATTAGGAAATCAGGGTAGTATTTCGCTGTTCGTTTTTTCAATGGATGAAAATATGGAATAGCAATCACCTCAGATCCCCATTCTAAGACTTCGGGATGCTCATCTAAAAAACGCATGAATGCGTGTTCCCAAGAAGATCGAGATTGAATCCGTCCTTGGTTTAGACACTTTTCTGGGTTTTTAGGACTGAATTCCTCCTGAACCCAATTTCCTCTTCTAGGCATATTTCTTATCCAAAAATTGAACGGGCAAGGCGTGTGAGTTTATTCACAACACCCGCATTGCGGGATCCTGAAAGGACAGCTGTCTGATTGACAGCTTGATTCCAAGTATTTGGTAATTGTGTATTTCTAAGTACTGGAGGAAGAATCCGGTTTGAAACCGTACTTCCCACAGTAGCGGCAGGGTTTCTAGAATCGAGAATATTTTGAATGGTGCCGAGTTCGCGTTCCGCGTTCCAATCACTAAGGATACGGGCCGGTGGCGACAATCTCACCGAGCCATCGCCCGTAAATTGCACCCCGATTTTATCAGCAATTTCTTGATTCATAGGATAGTTGATGAGATCAACTCCTTGGCCGATTGTTGGATGCTGATGCGTTACCCCTTCATATTCTAGTGTCACTGTAATCTCAGAAATTGCTTCTTCTGAAATATCTCTAGGATCCATTTCAAATTGTGTAATCTTCGGATGAATCAGATTGAAAAGTGTGAATTGATCATTGTAGAATTCATAAATGTTCAGGCTTCTGAAGAAATAACTATTCTCGTTGTCGAGATTATTCAGCGTGCTTAAACCCCAATTCTGTGAACCGGGAGATTGTTCGAATCCACCAATTGTGTCATAGTTCCAAGAAGTTTCTTTTTCCTTGCCTTGAAAATCACCATAATAAAAACTTCTGTACCGATTGAATACTTTCAATGCTGTGTTTTCAACATCGTCGTAAAAAATTGCACGAACAGTTTGATATTTTAATTTATGATGCACAACCCGTGGTCTATTATATTGATTGTACACTTCAGTTTCTAAATCAAACTGAGGACGATCAATTGTTCGTACCATCAACGGTAATCTATTTTGGGTTACCGAATCAACACCCAACTGTGCATCGGCTTTAATTGCTTGGTTAAGCTCGAATTCAGCAAAGAAAAACGATTTGGGTTTCGGTCGCAACCATTCAGAATTGCCGAGCCCAAATCGTTTTACTGCATCAGTTGGAGTTGGCCGATTAACCATGCCAGCTCACCGCTATTAAAGCGTATCGGTAGTGGAAGAACCAGGATCAAGAACTGTTTCGCCGTTAATGTCGAGAATCGCATTATCGTAACGAATTGTCAGGGTAATTACAACCGCATCAGAAGCGGAATAATCATAATCACCGTAATTCACCAACTGGATCCAGCAACCTTCTAAAAACCATTCATCGATGATTCCATCTACAGTTCCATCCATTGATTGGATAGTCATATTGAACTTGTATGACGCTGCTGCTCGTTCGCCAACTTGGTTGAACTGGTCAAACTGTTTCTGCTGCTGTTCGGCGATTGAACGCAAAACGGTGTTGTCGGTGATATCACGAACGACTAGCTCAATGGGCTGCCATTCATACTTTCCAGCGTAGTATGCTCGTGAGTTATACCCATGAACAGTCTGTTCTTCAAATGAAATGTTTGGGCGGCCAACCGAATTGGTTTCTAGCGTAACGGAGTTTGAGGAGTTTCCCCCAGCACCGAAGTTCGATAGCAAAACACGAAAACGATGCTTTGGTTTTGGCTGCTTCATTCCTGAAGCAGCGCCGTTCAAAGTCACCCCAAAGCGGCCGAGAGTTCTTTCTGCCATGTTTATCCTCCTAAAATAGAATTCTTTCTATTATTTAGTGGATTTCACTCGGGTGAACTACTGGCTACCCTGAAGGGGTAGCAGCTTCCTGTCCAAATGACAAGAATTTTTCCTGCTTCAACGATACATACCTAGAGAAGTCATATGCCCTCTCCCCGTTAGTGGTATCTCCACAGGCGTTCGGTGATTGCTCACCTGGTTCGGTATGTCCCATACCTACCAATAACTTAAGACCCCAACGACGAATATTATGAGCTGCGTTAAGATCGCGATCCATCTCATGTCCACAATCGCATTTCATAACACGAATTTCAAGAGGCATCTGATGTTCCTGTCCACAATTAGAGCAAGTCTTACTAGATGGTGCCCAACGGTCAATACGAACCGTCTTTCCACCATTAGCTTTAGACTTATAATCCAATTGATTCAAGAACATAGCCCAACCTTGATCAGAAATAGCTTTCGCCAATCTCCGGTTTTTGGTCATGCCTTTAATATTCAGGTCTTCAACTGCTACAAAATTATACTGATTGGTTATCTCGGTACTGATTTTGTGTGTGAAGTCCTGTCGTTGGTTTCTTATTTTCAAATGTGTTTTGGTTAATTTATTCTTTGCTTTCAAGCGATTTGAACTTCCTTTTTTACGCCTAGACAAAATACGTTGTTGACGTCTTAATTTCTTTTGTTTGTTTCGGTATAATTTTGGCGTGTTGAACACCTCACCATCACTTGTGACTGCAAATTCCTTCAACCCCAAGTCAATTCCTACAAGGGAATCAATGACTTGTCTTGGTTCTACTTCCGGTAGTTCACACAGAC
>Ga0100403_1000887_pt1 | contig 29166 bp, 42 predicted proteins | sample CryGeymet201501t_FD_83663 | JGI IMG/M metagenome (GOLD analysis project Ga0100403, IMG submission 83663) | Groundwater microbial communities from Crystal Geyser aquifers in Utah, USA - Crystal Geyser metaG 2015-01t | ecosystem: Environmental > Aquatic > Deep subsurface > Groundwater | place... | reverse complement strand
GCGCCACACCACCCCTCGAACTTCTCCGCGTCCGCGAAGTTCATCAACGAGAACTACGACCGAGTGTACATCGTCTATCTCGTCCCACATCCAACGAAGGCTTACGGGTCGGAACCGCTCTGGCTCCCCTTCCTCCGGTCGATCCTCATTCCAATGGTGGGGCGACTCACTGACGCCTATTGGGAGGAGTACGAGCACTGGGCGAGGCTCGCCGTCCCGCTCCTCGACTACGTGACGTGCGTACACAAGCCCGTCCTCGCACATCTCGACAAGTTCGACATTCCTCATTCCTACTCAACGAGCCCGTTCTGGCCGAGGAAGACGATGGAGGCGCGGTCGAAGAAGCTCCTCACCGTCTGGGCGTCGCAATGGAAGGCGATCAAGGGGATCCACAAGATCCTTCCGCTCATCCCCGAGATCCCGGGAGACTTCGAGATGTACTCAAACGGGATCCTGTACTATCAACTTCGCTCGACGGAGGCGTGGCGACGAGCCGTCAAGACGGATCACTTCAAGGGCTTCAACGGATACGGTCGGGCGGAGTTCTTCGGGAACGTCTCGCTGGACGCCATCTCCGAAGTCTTCGCCCGAGGTTGGTTCACTATCGACCTGATGGGACTGACGCGAAGTAAGTTCACCGCCTACAAGGAAGGGACGTACAACAACACTACGAAGGAGGCGTTGTGGTACGGGTGCTGCCCCATTCTTCACTCCCAGGCCGCCAAGGCGGTCCCGAAGGACATCGCGCTGTTCGTCGAGTCCGAGAAGGAACTGCCGAAGCTCATCGCCTCGAAGGAGGCGCAACGGTTCGCCCTCGACCCGGAGCGTTGGCGACGGGCGAAGGCTTGGGTCAAGTCGCAAGCCGATCCCTCGAAGGTCTATGATCTGTTCATCTACGGGAGGAAGTCATGAGCTTCATCATCCTCGAACCGCACGCTGATGACGCGTTCCTCTCCCTCGGCGGACACATCGAGAAGTGGCGAGCCTCGAACGTCCCGGTGTCCATCATCACCGTCTTCTCGAAGACACGGAAGCGGGCGGAGGACGCCAAAGCCTACGCCAAGGCGGTCGATGCCCTCTGGATCGGCTTCCCCTTCTCCGAGGACCGCGAGAAGCCCGAGAAGGACCGGAAGTCGTTGACTAGGGTTCTCGCCTCGACGTTTGCGCCGTTCGGATCGGAGGCCAAGATCATCGCCCCTCTCGGGATCTATCATCCAGAGCACCGCATGCTCCGGTCGGTAGTCGAGGACGTCATGCTTGGTCTCCCCTTCCCGCTCCTCTACTACCTCGACCAACCATATGCCTCCGTTATGAAGAACGCGGACGAGACGCACGCGAAGCTCGAAGGGAAGACGGTGGCCAGCTACCTTCGACCGCGCGCAACGAAGTACCGTCACGTCAAACTCTTCAAGGACCAAGCCAAGTTCTTCTACTTCAATCCGCCCGAGAAGCTCGCTGCCAACATCGAACTCATCGTCAAGGAGTGACCAATGTTCAACGCCCAGATGTTCGACAACTTCCTTTACTTCATCAAGGAGCGCGAGGACGTCCGCCTGGCTCGTCAGCGCGGACTCCGACCGCCCTGGACGAAGGATCCGGTGTTGCTCAAGTATCGGTTCTGTAATGTGGACCGTTGCGATGACCGCGTGACGCGTTGGATCTTCGCGAACATCATCAAGCCGAACAACGGCCACGAGTTCCTCGCCTTCAACCTCGCGGTCGCCCGCTTTGTGAACTGGCCAGATACCCTCGCGGAGATCGGATACATGAAGCGTTGGAAGCCCGATCAGTTCCGGAAGGCTATGCGCTCGCGGACGGAGCGCGGCGAGAAGGTGTACACCGGAGCCTACATGATCCGTGCCGGAACGGGCGAGGACGCGAAGCTCAACAAGGAGGACTACCTCATCAAGCGAGTCTTCGACCCGCTGGCGGCGAAGTGGAAGGACCGTCCGCGAGTTCGGAACTGCGGACAGTGGGACGTCTTCCTGGGGTCGATCTTCGGGATGGGCGACTTCATGAGGAACCAGATCATCACGGATATGAAGTACACCAAGGATCTCCCGGTTGGCGAGACGGACGATTGGGCCACGTTCGTCCTCGCGGGACCGGGAACGAAGCGCGGGTTGAATCGTCTCTGCCTCCGTGACCTCAAGGCTTCGTGGAAGGTCGAGGAGTCCACGCTGGCGCTCAAGCAGATCCGGGCGGCGGTGAACCGTTGCACAGCCCGCTTCGTCGATACCTTCGCGGACTTGAACAACCTCTCGAACTGTTTCTGCGAGTGGGACAAGTACCGTCGCGTGATCGAGGGACAGGGAGAACCCCGGAGCCTCTACCGTCCGGACGCAACCCCACTCCCCTAGTTCTTTACCTGTCCGCCCCTCCCCGTAAGATTCCCCGAAGGAGAACACCGACCATGATCGAGATTCGAGAACGCAACGTCAACAAGATGCTCCGCCGCGTGATGGCGGAGATTGACAAGCGAGGAGTCGAGGACTTGAGCCGCAACGGTCCGGTCCTCCGCTTCCCCGAGCCCGTGGCGCTTCACTACGAGCGACCGCTGGAGCGGGTCTGCTTCTGCCCCGTTCGGGACGCCAACCCGTTCTTCCATCTGATGGAGTCGCTCTGGATGCTCGCGGGACGGGAGGATGTCGCGTTCCCGACCTTCTACAACTCGGCCATGGCGTCCTTCTCCGATGATGGGAAGAGGTACAACGCTGCCTACGGATTCCGTATGCGTCATCACTTCGGAAAGGACCAGCTGTCCGAGGTAGTCCGCGAACTGAAGGAGAACCCGACGAGCCGCCAAGCCGTCATCGCGCTCTGGGACTCCGCCGACCTCGGGAAGATCACAAAGGACAAGGCGTGCAACCTCTCCCTCGTCTTCGCCATCGACCGAGGAGCCCTCAACCTCACCGTCTTCAACCGCTCCAATGACGCGGTCCTCGGGGCGGTCGCGGGAGCGAACCCCGTCCACATGTCGTACTTCCAGCAATACGTCGCGGAGGCGGTCGGGGTCGAGGTTGGTTGGTACGAGCAGATCAGCAACAACCTCCACGTCTATCGCAATCACGCGAAGAGTCAGCGGTTGTTCTTCGTGACCGAACCCTGCGACCGCTACCCGCTCGCCCGTTCGGCTCCGCGTCTCCTCGACCTTCCGAGGGAAGAGTGGGACGAGGAGGTTCAACGGTTCTGTCTCTGCGCGGGTCAGTATGTACCGTTGGAGATCGGAGAATGGAAGTCCCGGTTCATACGTCGCGTGGCAATCCCCGTCCACAACGCCTTCGTATTCCGCAAGGGTATCTACTTTGAATGGGTCAACGCCATCGGAGACGAGGCGTGGAAGGTCGCATGCCAAGAGTGGATTGAGCGGAGGGCGGGGAAGTGAATCACGAACGCATCCGACTCGGCGGTGGAGTCCGTCGCTTCCATACCCGTCCGACCATAGACCATCAGACCGTCGCCGCGCACTCGTGGGGAGTCGCCGCGCTCCTCTTCGAGATCTGCGACCCGTCCGTCAATCTCCTCCGCGCTGCGATCTACCATGACGTGGCAGAGTACGATACGGGCGACATCCCCGCGACGGCCAAGTGGATGTCGAAGTCGCTCAAGGCTACGCTCGATGAGCTTGAGCTCCAGATCGAGCGAGGGCTTGGGATCGAGGCGGCGAACCTCTCGCGAGAGGAACGCTGGCTGCTGAAGTTCGCGGACATGCTCGAACTCGTCTGGTACTCCGTCGAGCAGCGGAAGATGGGGAACCGCTACGCTGAGGAGTGGTACGAGAACGGGACCGCCTGGATGGAGAAGGCGCAAGCCGAGTTCAACACGCCACGACTCTCCGCCGCCATCGCGGAAGTCGAGAATGCCTGGTCAAACCTCTACGAAGGAGAACCCTCATGAGCAACCTCTACCTCAACGAACTCGACCGCGTGGCGGCGAGCGACGTCACCGCGCTTCGCCACGCTGAGAAGTCCTATGGAGACTCGTGGAAGAAGCGCGGAGGGATCGGAGCCTTCATGATGCTCGCGAGGAAGTGGGACCGCCTTGAGAAGCGCGTGGCGAATCCTCCGTTGGAGAATCCGAACACCGCGCACCCTCTCGATTGCGACGTTGAGAAGGTTCCCGCGTTTGACCGCTTCGACATCTTCGGAGCGGTCGAGACGGACCAGCGGGCGGAAGGCGTCATCGACGACATCCGCGACCTCCGCCGCTACCTCCTCTTGGTCGAGGCGGAGTTGATCGCGACGAACCGCTGCCCCGGGACGCTCGCGAAGGACGTGGAGGCGGGCTGCGCCTCGAAGGGCTCGACGTCATAACCGATTGAGGATTGCTCACTTAGGGAATCCTCAAAGATTGTTCTTTACTAAGTCGGGCGGGGGCGTATGGTTGGCCCTCGTAAGGAACCTACTATGAGCCTCACCCTCCCCGCCCTCCTCCGCCGCGCCAAGAAGCTCGACGCTCCCGCCGCCCTCCTCGACCTCCTCCGCGAGTTCGAGTCCCGCGACTTCTTCTTCATTGCCTACAACGGCAACTCCCGCCTCGCCCACGAGGGCTTCGTGGGCGTCTTCTTCCTCGGCTCCGAGTCCTACGAACTGCGGGTCCAGGCTCGCTGGAACCAGCCGACCATCTGGACCGTCGCCCGCCGCCTGTCCGACTTCACCAAGCTGGTCGTCCACGAGTGGACGGACGGCGAGAAGACGGTGAGCCCCGCCGCCCCGGTCGAAGAGGAACGCAAGACGCAAGTTGAGATTGCCGCGTCCAGCCCTGAAATGAAGGCAGCCGTCGCCGCGTTCCACGTCACCCGCTTCCCGGTCGATCCTGTATGCTGCGTAGAATGTGGGGCGGCGACCCATAACGGGGAGACTTGCGCCCAGGTTCGTGACCGCCGACTCGCTCAGGCCAGCTACGGTCCGCCCGCCGAACTCGCCAACGCCTAACCCTCCGACCTCGAAGGAACCTCCCATGAGCAACGCTCTCCCTCGCCGCGAACCTCTCTTCACCTCCGCCTACACCTGCCGCCCCGTCACCACGACCGTCGAGGCGTGCCTCCATAACTCCGCCCAGGCGCGCACCGACCTCCGCCGCACCGACCGGCTCGAACTCCTCGCCACCATCCTCGGACTCGCGGACGCGGCGAGCGGTCCCGCTGAGTCCGGGTCGAGCCAAACGAAGGAGATCATGGCGACCGGGATGATGGAGGATATGATCAAGCGGTTCGAGGACGCGGTGCGAGCCCGAGCCCTCATCGACGCCTCGAACGCCATCAACGCCCTCCGCTGAAGGAACGCGCCATGACCCTCTCCGCCCGCTCGCTCCGCGCTCTCGCCCTCCTCGAACCCCTCGGCAAGTCGCTCGCCCTCTCCGCGAACCCGCAACACTACTCCCTCGAATACCAGTACAAGGCGGACGCCTACAAGGAACCTCTCATCCAAGCCCGCCACGCCTACATCGACCTCGCACGCGGCGAGAATCCGGTTGCGGTCATTGGCTACCTCTCGAAGCAGATCAAGAGCGGGATCGAGGCTAACACGGTCGCCCGTATCCTCGACGTGGTCAAGCTCCCCGAGTACCGAGAGCACACGAACCTCTCCGCGTCCGCCATCGCGATCCTCGAAGAGATCCTCAGCGGGAAGGTCTGGAAGATCGAGGAGCCCGCCGAGGGGAAGTTCATCGTTCACTATCGGAACGACCCGGACCGCAAGCCGACTTTCTTCACCCCGGGCATCAACTCCTTCTTCGGACGCGAACTGTCCGAACTCCTCCCGAAGCTCCCGCTGTGCTACCGTCCGGAGTACAAGTCATGATCCGCGCCAACGTCCGTCTCATCTCCCCGGACGAGTCCTCCGCCCGCCTCTTCCGCTTCTACGAGAGCGGCAAGGCGGTCGTGGTCCGTCTCGCCCGCGACGATCTCCACCGCGACGAATGGGAGGACGGCGGGTTCAACTCGATGACCCGGACCGCCGCCAATACGCTCATCAAGAACCTCAAGCGCGAAGGCTGGAGGGTCGGGTGAACATATTCCTCATCAACGAGGATCCGCGACGGTCCGCAATTGACTTCGCGATCCTCGACCCGATCCGAGCCCGCAAGCAACTCCTCGAAGGCGTCCAACTCCTCGCCTCCGTTGAGATCATACGGACGGGATCGACCGCGATGCGGAAGAAGGACGGCGAGCCCTACCGACTCGCGCACCCGCATCACCCGCTGACGCGGCGCATGATCGTGAGCCGAGCCCAGTGGAGCCTCTGCTACGATGTCGTCAACGCCCTCTCCGAAGTCTTCCCCGATCACGCGTGCTCGCGGTCCTTCGCCCGCTGGGTGGCGATCTCCGCCCCGTACCTCGGAGCGAACGACCGTCTGCTGATCGTCCGGAAGGGCGAGCCTCCAACCCTCGTCAACTCGCGACGAGAGTACGCTGTGATCATGAGCCACTACCTCGCAACGAAGAGGAGACGCCAATGAGAACGAACCAGAACCCCTCGACCGTCCGGAAGATCCGCCGTCTCGCAGACCGCTTCCCCCAATGGGCTCTCGCCCTAGCCTTCCGGACGTGCCAGAGCAACATCAGCTACATAGCGAACCGAGTGACGTGGAGGGACGTCCGGTGAGGTTCTTCTCTATCTTCTTCCGCGTCCTCGGGCTTCTCCTCGCGATCCTCGGCGGAGCCGGGGCGGGAGCCCACATCGCCCTTCGTCCGCTGACGGCGGTGGTGTTCCTCGCCTTCTTCGCCCTCCCGGGCGTCCTCCTCGTCGCCCTCGCCCCGGAAGATAGGTCCGAATAGGCCCTATGATTCCCGCCTCTAGGAAGCCCGAGGACGAAGGATCTCCCGCCGAGGGGTCGCGGGAAGGGGTCGCCCGAGATCCTCGCGGGGTGGTGGTGCCGCTCGCGACGGAGGAGCTAGGGCGGCGGGCTCTCTTCCTCCTCCGGGCGGCGGGTCCGAGCCGAGCCTGCGAGCTTGCGACCTTCGTAGGCGTCTCGACCTTCGAGATGTGCCGAGCCCTCCGCGTCCTAGAACGGGAGGGCTCTGCCGTTGCGGTCGAAGTCGGAGCGACTACGAAGTGGCGGGCGTCTTCGCCGCCTCCTGATCCGCTATCCACTCGTTGACCGCGTCTCGGGCGACGGTCGGGAGACGGGCTCCGAGCTTCGCCTTCAAGTCTCCAATCGTCCCGTCCTTCGGGAGCTTGTCGATGACGGCCACGACCGTCATGAAGCCCTTGGCGAGTTCGGCTTGCTTCGACTCCGCGTCACGGACCTTCTTGGTCACCACCATGTCGTAGATCGGACCCGCGATGTTGGCCACGACTCCGCCGACCCCGGGGATGAACTTCCCGAGAGCGATCACGAGTCCGCCGAACCCCGCGAGCCAGGCGAGCCATCCAGCGGTCGATATGCTGGCGACCGTCTCCGCCGCTCCTTTGGCGTTCGAGTCCGCTGCGACGGTCGGGTTGGTCGCCCAGTCGGCGGCGGTCGCGGCAGGAACCGCTTCACCTCCCGCCAGGACAAGTACCGTCCCAAGAAGTAGCAGAAAGATAATGTGTATGCGTTTCATGGGACCTCCTTGTTGAACTCCCGTTCGGCGGGAGCGTAGGCGTGTTCCATCGCGAGGATGATCGCGAAGGCTTGAGCGCGGATCGAGGGCGTGACGAGACGCGGGTCAACGCCCTCGTCAATCGCCTTCGCCGCCTCGTAGATACTCGCGGCGGAGTTCGCCACTGCGGCGTCTCGACGCTCCGAGCATCCGGAGATAAAGAGGAGCCCCGCCAATCCGCTCACCAGGAGGACGAAATGAGGTCTCATGGCGGGGCTCCTCAGGCTTGTTTGGGTTTGGGATCGACCGCGAACGGGAGCGGCGTGCGGATCGCCGCGTGGGGTCGTGGCGTGGTATGACGGTCGGTCGGTCGCTCCCACGTCTTCTCTCCGAGAGCGTGAAGGAGTTGACGGGTGACGCGGTTGTTCTGTTCCAACGCCTCCGTGACTTGCTCGGCAAGAACCTTGTAGGAGTTCGCGTAGGAGCGAAGCTCCGCCGCCCGCGACTCCTCGACCTGACGCACGCGCTTGACTAGGTCGCTGTAATCCCGTCGCCACCAATACACCAGCGCAGCTGCGAGAGCGACCGGGAAGCCGAACGTCTGGAGAAGGTTCAGGAGATCGGGGCTCATACCGCAGCCTTTGGGACGTACTTCTTGAGACAACCTGGAATGGATAAACTTGTGACCGAGTTTGACCCGCTGATAACCATTCTGAACTGTAGATAGACTTCGCTGGCGGTCGCTCTGGCCTTCGCTTGTATTGCGTAGGTTGTCCCGCCAGTCGAGAAAGACGCGACGGCTTGCCACGTGTTCGCCAAAGTGATATTAGCAGATCCAGCGGTCGTTGCTACGCGCACGCTCGTCGGATTACCCGAAGAATATACAACGTGAATACCGCAAACGGAATGTCCAGCGCCTGCATTGTACTCCGGTCCAGCCGTGTAAGATACTATGCGGAAATGTCCTCCGGGTCCGACCGGATTAGGCGAGGTATCAACGATGGTAGTTTGGCTCCATCGACCTCCGGTGATCTGAATATCCTCTATGGCGGTTGATGCGATGGTTGAAACGATATACTCAGACGCGGTGAAAGTCCCGTTGCCGGATCCAGAAGCAAACCAATCGTACTCATATTGCATAGTCTGGAAAGACGGTGGGAGCGCGGGAGCCGGGGCAGGATCTGTCGTGTCAATCCCGAACACCGACATCCAGTTGTCGCGCAGGCGGAACATGAGACTGGAAGTGATCGGGCTCTCGGGGTCGATCTCCGAATCAGCAATCAGATTATAGGAAGGGACGGGCATGATAGTTCCTTACACGATCTGGTACGCCCGTGTTCCGTCGAGGAACAAAGGTCCATTGGGTTCGGGAGGTACGTTGTAGCAGGCGAAAGCCCACTTGTTCTTCTCGGTCGCGGAAGCCAGCGAATAGTCCGGAGGCGCGGGGACCGGATCGACCGGACCGCCCGGATCCGAAGGATGCGTGATCAAGCCCGTCCGGACGAAGGCGAACAACTCCGTGGCGACGTAGCGGAGGAGCAACCCGTTGTCTCCAATTACCTCCTCGACCTGCGTGATGAGATAGTTCTTCGCCGCTGGCGCTCCGCTCTCGTCTTGGATGTACTTCGTCGCGATGCCGACCGTATCACCGACCCAATAGGCGTCATCCTTCGGGTCCATCGCAAACGAAATGATCTTGCGCACGTCCTGGTACTGGCGGAGGATCGTAGTGCCGATCTCAACCGCCACGCCTGTCTGCGAGCGGTTGAGCCAGCGGGACATCGTCTGGCGAATGGCGGGGCGTTGGTACTCCTCGACCGTCTCGCGGTCGAGGTTCGCCCGGATGTCCACGTTGCGATAGGAGCGAAGCTCGCTCATGATCGCGAGCGGCCACGTCATGTCGTAGTAGATCCACGACTGGGTAATGAGCGCGGCGGAATCCTCGCTCACGCCGACCGACTCCGCGACGATGGACTGGTCATCGTTGATCTGCGGTCCGATCAGCTGCTGGAAGCGAAGCCCCTTGAGCTTGACCTCCTGGTCCCGTTCGTGCCAGAACATCATCACCGACAACTGGCTGATCTCTTCAAGGAGCTTCTTGACCTCGACGGGCTCCGTGAGAAGCGTACTGAAGGAGAGGTACTGGAACCCGTTGTCGATCTCGGTGATCCACTCGGCCAGCGGGAGATTTGATGAGTCGATCCCAGCGACGTAGTTGAGAAGGAAGTACACAATATCATAGACCATCTCGTCATCGAAGAGCCAGCACGGCTGAACGCTCGCCTCCAGGTCGTGCGCCTCCGCGACGTTCTGCGAGAAGTCGTACCAGGAGGGCATCGAACCCCGGGTCACGGTAAGCGTCACGCTGCTCGTCCCGATCCCCGAAGCTCCCGTGGCCAGCATGATCTCCTCTTCGCAGCGGAGGTAGCGTTGGCCCGCGTTCCACCACTCCGTGAGATCAAGGTTCGGGTCGGTGATAGCAACGCTCGTGACGAGTTCGTTGATGTTCGCCGTCAGGCTCGCGAGCGAGGCGCGTGGCCACTTCGCCTTCTCCCCGTCCGCGAGCTTCAGCGGATCCTTCGCCTCGATGCTGACCTGTCCAGTCGAACTCGGACCGCTGATCTTGGTAATGATGTAGGACCGCCGATTGAAGTTTGCCGCGTCATAGGTCCCATCATCGTTCATGAACCCCGTGAGGACGTCAATGCGACGGTTCTCGTAGAAGCGGTTGCGGTTGAGCCACTTCCCCCAGAAGGTTCCTCTTCCGTCCGGGTCGTAGCTTCGCAGCGTCCGATAGGGGTCGCAGCCTACGTCCGTCCACGGGTGATCCTGAATCGTCACGGAGAGGGAAGCGCGGACGCCCAAGCCCTTCCCGGGCGTGAGGATCGTCGGAGCCGTCTTGACCGAGAGGAGCGTGGGAAAGATCGGCGGGTCACCGGGAGCTTGGAGCCCTTCTACCCGCTGCGAGGCGAACCGATAGACGTATGGTGCGAGGTCGAGGTTGGGGCGGTCCTGGCACGTCGCGGTCGTGTTGAAGCAACGATCCGTTCCCGTCACGCCGATAGCGGCGGTGCACGGCGCAACCCCGTAGGAGCGCGAGCAACGCGACATGTAAAGCTCGACGATCTGAACCGCCGTCTTCCCGCTCTCCTGGGCTTGCGCTTCGTAGGTCATGCGGTCAGCAACCTCATCGGCATCTCGATCTTCATCTTGGGGCCTGGGCGGTCGTTGGTCGGAGCCACGATGTCGTTCGCGGCGGCGAAGGCCACCTCAGTCGGATAGCCTACGGGGTGCCAACGGTACCAGAACGCGAACCGACCCGCGTGACGCTGGAAGGGGTCGTAGTACGTCCGGATCCAGGTTGGATCGAGTAGGTTGATGTCGAGCTTCCCCGACTTCTCAAGGCGGCGGACGTTCCGCCCGATGATCGACCCGTTCACGGCGGTGACGTTCTCTACGACCACGCCGCTGTAGAGGGTCGGAGGGGCGATGCCGTTCCACTGTCCGACCGGGAACTGGAGCTTGAGACCTACGCTGATCTGGCGGAAGTCGATTGCTCCGCCGCTCCCGTTCGCGATCCGCACGCGGATGTAGTCTCCGCTCGCGACCGCGACAGAGGTGAAGTCAGCCCACTGGAGGAGGGAGGTCACCGCGACGGTCGCCCGCGTGGTCCACACCGCATCGTCGGGGCTCGTCTCGACGTAGAGGGTGACGGACGCGGGGAGAGCCGTGAGCCAGAAGACGAACGAATCCAGGTTGATCGCGGCGGTGGTCTGAACCTTGAGATGGGTCGTTCCCGTATCCGCCCGGAACAACGAGAAGTCCCGCCAGTCAACCGCGTTCTCCGGGTCGAAGCCTTCCACGAGGGTCCCATCATAGGAAAGGCTCGCCTTGAAACGGTGGAGCGCGGAATCGTAGAGGACTTGGGGGAGGACCATCTGGGCCATTATCCCACCTGCGCTTTCAGGCTCATGTTGTCCCCGGTCTGATCGTTGATCGCCGCGATGAGCCCGCGAACCTGCTCACCGGAGAAGGTCGAGCCATAGAGGGTGACGTTGACGTTCGACTGCGAGGACGCGGCGGCGGACTCCTTCGCGGACGCGGCACCGCTCATGCCCGGAGTCGCCCCGCCTCCGCCTGCTCCCGGGGCGGTCGAGGAACCGAACTGTGTCGAGGAGATCTGCTGGAGGCGCATCAACCCGCCCGCGATGGCGCTCGCCGCCGCGATGGGGGCGAGAGCGAGACCAATGCCGGGGATCTCCAAGGCGCGGGTGTACGCCAGCTGGGCGGAGAGGAACGTGTTGACGACCGTCTCCGCCATCGCCGCCGCTTTGCCGACTTGGAACATGCTCTTGTTCTTCGACTGCATGAGCGAGGCGAACCCGGAGAGAAGCCCGGACATAATCTGGAGCTTTCCCTCCATTCCGCTCTGCCACATCTCCGCCCACTGCATGCGTTCCTTGAAGTTCTGCTCCTCGTACGCAACCGCCGACTCCGCGAGGAGGGCTTGGCGCCTCTCTTGCTCGCTCTCCTGAAGAAGCGTGAGCGTCTCCTCCGCCTCCTGGGTACGCTTCGCAAGCTCCTCGTAGTACGCTGCGCGACGGTCGAGCGAACGCTGGTTGGCGAGTTCCTCCGCACTCTCAAGCCTCTTCGCGACCGTCTCCCGGCTCTGGGCGTACTGCTCTCCGAGTTCGATAGCCTTGGCGGTTGACTTCTCCAAGCTGCGGTCGAAGCTGATGAGCGTGTTATCGTAGGCGTTGCCGCCCTCCTGGTCGGCCATCGACTGCGCGAGATCCTTGAACTCGGACTTGACCTCTTGGAAGAACTGATGGGACCGCTCAACCGCCCCTTCGAGTCCGGTGGTGAGATCGGCGGGCTTGCTGAAAGCCTCCTTCGCCGCTTCGAGGTTCTGGACGCTCTGATCCAGATCGTCCTTCGCCGCCTTGACGCCAGCCTCCGCCCCCTGGCGTAGCTTCATCGCCCCGACGAGGAGATCAGCACCAGCGACCTCCGCCTGCCAACCAATGTCCGAGAGCCCCTTGATGCCGCTCTCGCGAGCGGTCTGGCCCATGGCGATGATCGTCTTGGCGAAGGCTTCTCCAATCGTCGCGAAGGCGATCACCGCCTTGCTCTTGACCCACTCCCAGCCGACCGCTATAGCGTCCGCGTTCACCTTGAAGGACGCGGATATGAAGTCCCACGTCTTCCCCGCGAGATCGCTCACCCACTTGAAGGCTTTGACCGCCGCGTTGGCGAACTCGTTGACGCCGACCGCGAGGGCTCCGACCGCGACCTTCCCCGCCGCCCACATGAGCTGAAGTCCGTCCCAGGCGAGGCGGATCACGCCGATTGCCTTGACGACTCCGCGAGCGAAGCCGTTGAACGTCTCGTCCGCGCCACGGACGTCTCCGATCCAATCGTTGATCGCCGTCCCAAGCCAGTCGATGACCGGACCGAACGCGACCGCGAGCCGATCTCCGAGGGCTTGGAGCGCGGCACCGAGCTTGTCGAGGGCGTCATTGGCGGCGAGGAGCTTTCCAAACTCCATCTTGCTCAGAACCTTCCCCGTCTTCTCCGCCTCGTCGCCCATCTCGCGTATGCCCGCGCTTCCCGCCGCGATGACGCCAGCGATGTTCTTCGCCCCGCGTCCGAAGATCTGGTTGGCCAGATCCGCCCGCTTGCCCGACTCCTCGATGCTGTTGAGAGCGTCCGCGAACTTCATCATAGCCTGGTCGCTGCTCAAGCCCGCGAAGTCGCTGAGCGTGAAGCCCAACTCCTTCAAAGCCTTCTCCGCCTCGCTCCCTTCCTCGTAGGCTTCACCGAGAACTCGGGTCATCATACGGAGAGCGTTGTTCATATCCTCCGCGTTGCTCGCGTTCATCGAAGCGGCAACGTGGAGCTTCTGGAGAGCCTGGACCGTGACGCCGAGTTCGGAGGACGTCTTGGCGAGCCCGTCCGCCCGATTGATCGAGTCCAGAACCGTCTTCACCGACATGAACGCGGACGCAGCAGCGGCGACCGGGGCGGCGAGCTTGAGGAACGCTCCACCTAGTGCGTTGACTCCGTTCCGTGCCGCGTTGAGCTTCGTCCCTACGCCAGCGGCGAAGTTCTGGGTGAGCTTCCCCGCCTGTGCGAACGCGGTCTGGAGCCCCGCGACCGAGCCCGTGATTGGTACCGTTAGGGTGTCGAGAGTCGTGGCCATTAGGTTAGGCTCCGATGCTACGAAGGTGAGCGATGAAGTCGCCTTGCTTCTCGTAGTCCCACTTGACGCTCGCACGCTCCTTCGGGTTGTTAGCCTCGATGAGCGCGAAGAACTCGCGGAGGGTGAAGCGCCAAGCGGCATCCGACGATTGATGGAAGCGGACCACGAGGATGGCCACGAGGCGTTGCCAATCGCATAGGTCCGTTCCCGGTTCATCGTTCAGCCGCTCCCCTCTTTTCCCTCGCTCACCTCCCTCATCTTCTCAACCTCCTCGTCGGAGGAGATCGAGAAGGTCAGGAACTTGCTGTAGTTCTCGATCACCGACTTGAGCCCGTCCTTCTGGATGAGCAAGCCGATCTCCCCGAAGGAGGGGCAACGCCCGTCCTCCGACTTCCAAGCCGCCCGGATCCCAGCCCAGAAGGCGGCAGCGACCGCCTTGGCCGGGGCTCGCTGGCTCTCCAGAAGCGACTTGAGAGCCTCAAAGGCAGTCATGCCGCTCTTGTCCTCGAACTCCACGAGAGCCTCGAAGGTAGGACGGAGCAAGAACGTCCGTCCACCTAGGGTGAGCTCGATCTCCCCGCGATGTTTGTTAGCCATGATTGGTCCTCCTTACGCAATCACGGAGCCGGGGTGTACGTCACCTCGCCAGCGGAGGCGAGGCTGAGCGTGTACTGTTCGGCCTGGTTGTACTCGCCAGACCGCTCGCACGAGGCGACGAGGAAGAGCCCCACGAAGGTGTCGCCCGCCCCGGAGATGACCTTGAACTCGACGACATTGCCCGCGAGAACGTCCGCGATGATCGTCTCCATGATGGCGGCATAGGTGAAGATACCCGCCGCGCTGAGCTCCATCGAGCGCACGCCGCAGCCTTCGAGGAGTTGGCGCCACGGGGCGTCATCCTTGTCGGTCACGTCCACCTGCTCGTTGTTGATCGAGAGCGAGGTGGATCGCATCGATGCGACGGTTGTGTAAGTAGCGGGTGCCGTCAACCGCTGGATCAGGAGATCCTTTCCGCAGAACTTGGCCATGGTGATAACCTCCGAGGGTTCAGTTGGTGATGATACTTCTGAAGCGAAGTACCGTGTGGTGGGTGAGTCCGTCTGGCTCCGTAAAGCTATCGGAAAACTCGTGACGGAGAAGGAGCGACTGCCCGCTGCTCATCGTAAATGGGAGGACGTGGAAGATTGAATCGACCCGATCCGCGACCTCCAACGGCTTCAAGTCGCCGCGATGATCGCTCCAGATGTCGATGTCCACGTAGCCTTCCCATCCAGCCGAGTCCTTCGTGTCCCATTCGTTCGCCTGGGAGAGTCGGAAGCGGAGGATTGGAAGCGGGGCGTCTTGTGGGACGTGATTGAAGATCCGGTTGCCGACCAACGCCATGAGCGGAGCATCGCCCGTGAGACGGTCGTTGATGAGCCCGAGGAGTTCGGCTTGGGAGGGTATGGCAGTCACTTATCACCTCCGCGTCCGTTCATCTCTTCCTTGAAAATCTTGTTCATCTCCTTCGCGGTCGCTGCGATGGCTGGCCCAAGGAACGGACGAGGCTCGATCACGACATTGCGCGACCGTCCCGCCTTCCGCGTTCCGAACTCCAACGCCTTCGCGTACTTGGTACGGGCTCGAACCTCCGCGACCGCGACGGGTCCGGGCTTCGCGGCGACCACGATGATGTTCTCGACGAGTTTGCCCGAGTCGCTCGCGGGCGACTCCCCGGGAGCGGACGCGGTGTGGTTGCCTCGACGCTTCCCCGACTTCGGAGGGTTCTTGACGCGGCGAATAGCATCGCGCTGAAGGACGCGGGCTGCGCGGTTCGTGGCGCGGGCGATCCGCCGCCCCGACTCCGCCTGGAGCTTGTTGAAGGTCGCGAGTAGCTGCGGGACGCCCTTGACGATAGAGATCATTGCTCCACCCCGGCTTCCGCGATGATGCGGATGAACTTGTTGCGAGCCAGAAGGTTCTCAACGGACCGTATGTCCCAGAGCCGATCCGCCCAGACGAGCCGATCCTGTACCGTTATGTCTCCGCGCTTCCAGGTCGTGAACTCCCAGTGCTTCTCGGTCCGGATTCGACCAAGCGAGGAGTCCGCGTAGTTCTCTCGGGCGGACTTCTCCTCGACGAACGCGAAGAGGACAACGTGGTCCACCCACGTCTTGAGTTGTCCGCCAGCACCGTCCGGAGTATAACGAACACGCTGGACCTGAACCCTCTCGCGGAGTTCGCCAGCCGTGTAATCGTCCATCTTCCGTCTCATAGCGTACTGAACCTCATAACACGGTACGGTTCGAGGGTCGCCTTGACGGCGGGGAGTTGAAGGATGTCGGGCTGTGGATCGGAGTTGTCGCCCCGGTTCGACCAGAGTGCAGCGGCGATCAGGAGGACGCCCTGACGAAGCGGAAGAGGAACGCTCGCGGCGGTCGTTCCGTAGCCCACGGTGTAGTCGCAGTAGATCGACTTGGCGACCCGGATGTTCACAGGCCAGACGGCTCCGCGACGGAGGATGATCCGAGCGGGCTGGTCGGGGTCATCGACGTCCGCGATGTAGCTTGTGGGGGCGAAGACTTCCTCAGAGTCATCCTCCGCTACGAACACGACCTGGGAGACGGCGGCGACCGGGACGCGCATCAGGTCGAACATCCGGAAGACGCTCTCAGTGGCGTAGGCTACGGGCAGCTGCATGGCTCCCGAACCCCAGGCCCAGAAGTCCCGACCGAACCCCGGAAGATAGTCCATATACATCCGGACGTTCCGGTTGATGAGCCCTCTGCTGAGGTAGTTCTCCGCCATCGTCACCGCCGCCCCGAGGATGGTCGTCAGGTAGGCGTCCTCATCCGAGTTCGTGACGCGAAGATGCGCCTTGAGTTCGTCGAGCGTGACCGGGAGGACGGCTGGAGCGGACGTCTCCTTGAGACGCTTCGAGATAGGACGAGGGACCGTCCAACCGGAGAGAGGAGCACCGCTGCGATAGGGGTTCATGCGTCACCCAGGAGTATGCGCCCATCGAAGGGCGTGGCGGTCGGAGTGAGCGTGATGGACCACGTACCGACCTTGAGGAGCGTCTCGACCTCGACCCCGCTTGCGCTGATCGGGGCAACGGGGTTCTCCGGGTCGATAGGCCCCACGAAGGTCGCGGCGAACGACATGGTTGCGTTCCAAGGTCCGCTCTCGGGCGGATCACTTCGAGCAACAACCCGCGTCTCCTCGGCAAAGGTCCGCTCGATGGTCGTGTCTTCGTGAACGATGATAGTTTCCATAAGTCCTCAGGCCAAGAGATCGTATGTGACCCCGCCAACGCGGGCGAAGATGGAACTAGCAGTCACCCATATGTCGCCGTCCTGCGGAGAAAGCGGGTCAACGCCAACTCCGAGATTGACGCCAGCGGAAGTCGCGGTCGCGGCGGCGAAGCGGTTGGGAGTCTCCCACAAGGGTCCGCGAACGTCGGTTGACTCGATCCGAACCGCGTTGATTGCGTAGGCTCCGCCTCCGGTCGCGGTCGTGCCGACATAGAGTTTGTTGTCCGAGTTGCCGCGACCGTTTCCAGCATACCGACCAAGTCCGATATTACCACGGCCAGTCGTTATGTTCGGGAGTGTGTTCGCCCCAAGTCCGCAGTTGTGACTTCCGGTCGTTGCGTTCGGAGCGGCGAAGGCTCCGAGATAGGTGTTGTCTGAGCCGCTGGCGAGAAGGACCGCCACGCGCCGACCGATACCAACGTTGCGCGAACCGCTCGTCAGGATTTCAAACGCCCAGGAACCGATACCGACGTTGCCCTCACCGCTCGTACATTCGCGGAGCGCATGGTATCCAAATGCCTTATTGTGATTGTTGGTGACGTTCCTGAGCGCCTGCGTTCCGAAGGCATCGTTGAGCGATCCTCCGGAACCAATCTCCATAGCACGATGCCCGAACGCGGTGTTGGCTCCTCCGCCTCCGCTCTTGCCCTTCGCGCAGTATTGTCCGAAGAACGTATTTCCGGTTCCAGTGAAGTTGGTATTACCAGCATCAAAGCCCCAAACCTCATTCGCGTCACCGACCTCCTTGCCGACCGAGTTGACCCATGACGAGATTCCCTTGACGCCGACACAAAGAATATCTCGTCCCATCACTACATGGCGCATGCACTCCAAGCCAGCGTTGCGACGGAAGTAGAACCCTATGCGAGCCGCGTCCGTCCGCGCCTCGTCGCTCAGATCGCCATCAGCTAACGGAGCGGCGAGCGCCAGCGAAGCGAGCGACCCGAGGACGCCCAGGCGCAGGCCAAGCACCGCAAGGTCACTCTGTTCGCTCATGGCGTCTCCGGATCAGCGGCGGGTTCGGGCGAGGGGATCTCAGCCATAGCCTTGTAGTGATCCACGACCGCGTTGTGGTCCATGAGATGCTGCGCCCCTGAGAACGTCGAGCCGTCCGGTCGCGTGAAGGTCCGCGTCAGTACGTCGAGCATAGGCACCTGGAATGGAGGAAGGGCGATCCTCGCTCCGGTCTGTTCGCCGCTATCGTTCTGCGGCTCCGCGACCCGATGGATGAGGAACCCATACTTGAGATCCGGGCGAGAAGGATCGGCATCAAGATCGTTGAGCCCGACGATCTGGACGGCTCGCACTTCCTTGCGGGTCGTGGTCTTGGGATCAACCTGGATGATGGCGTCAGTCATGGTCAATCCTTGTCCAGTTGAAGGAGTTTGAGAAGAGAACGGACGGCTGGCGTTGGGGCGAAGGCGGCAGCGTCCCGGTAGAACTTGACGCACAGGCGCACGGCATCTTCCTGCGTCTCGCTCCACTCCCAGGATGCTTCCTGCGACCAGAACGCATCGCGCCTTTTCTCCCAATCGGAATCTTGCTCGTCGGTTCCGCGCTCCAGGTCGCAAGGCGGAAGCGCATCAAGCGCATCCATCGCAGTGATGAGGATCCTTCCCTTGCGAGGCTCCGACTTGTACCAGCCATCTGTCGGAAGGATCTTCCGCAGAAGAACAACGGCACCGATGGTGTCTTGATACTTCATGATGTCACCTGGAGATAACGGCGAACGCGGAAGGACCAGCCAACCCCGATCCCCGAGAGGACGAGGTCAGCGCCGACACGCTGAACGTCGAGAGTGAAAGTCGGAACGGTAATCCCGACAAGCGACACACCGGACTGCGACCAGTTCGCCGTCACGCCGTCCGAACTCGCGTTGATGTCGGCGGTGTAGCGCATAGCCCCGTTCCAAAGCTGGACGTTCCAGTTGGCGAAGTCCGAGGCAAGCGAATCCATTTCTGTCGAAAGCGCGGCGAGCGTACCGGATATGACCGTCGCTCCGCTTGGACCCGGAGGACCGGCAGAAAGATCAATACTGATCTGATCGCCCCCAACGACCGTTGCGACGATACTCGGCTGTGGCGTGATCTCGACGCTTACATCAGGCATGGGTCGCGATCCAGGAAGCACGCACCCTCGGCGATGCGCGTTGTCGTGCTGGCGTCAGTAATCTCGAAGAGCCATCCGCCAAGAGGGTACTGATCGGGGCGAATCGGGCGAGCCTCCGCGAGCGGCGGGAGCGTGTCGAACGGAGGACCAAGCGACGATGCGGCAGGGAACTCCACTTGGACCTCCCCGTTCAAGAGGTCAAGAGGAGTCACCGGAAGAGGGATGCACTGAGCGGTCGGTACGCTCAACTGGAAGTGAGCGCGGAACGTCGCGTTGGTGAGATCCCAAGGCACCGCGTTCTTCGACAGAGTGAACTTCATCACGAAGTCGGAGCCTTGCTCGATCTGGATGTCCACCGTCGCGGGACCGTAGGGACGGGTGATGGCACGGATAAGGCTCATGGACTCCCCTGTGGCTCAGGCATGGCTACCGTCTCGCGGGGAAGCCTCGTCAATATCTCACGATAATCCTTCCAGGTCTGTTGCTCGCCGCAATCGGTAAGGAGATCGGCGGAAAGAACCTTCCGACCATCGGCGGAAAGAACGGGTGCGAGCCGTCGATTGGACTGCGACCCGTTCACAACCTCGATAGCGGCAAGGTCCGTCGCGTTGACGATCAGCGCATCAAGGTTCATCAGATCACCCTCCCCATAGCTTCGGAGTACGCCCGCCACGCAGCGGAAAGAACCGGGGCATCAGCAATCGCCATCTTCAAGCCGAGCGTGTAGCCACCCAAGGCCCGTGACGTCGGAAGATCTGGCCCGGCATCGTTGTTGTTCCGAGCGAACACGAAGTATGGCGCGGTCGGGCGGGAAGCCGCCGAGGCACCAGCGGTGCCAAACAGCACGCCGTCCGCGTATCCTCGCGTGCCGTTGGTGGCGGTGCGGTTGCACAGGATGAGGCGACGATTGTTCGCCACGACTGCCGAGGCGCGCGAGGTTGTGCGGCTATAGCAGTCCACCGCCGTGTCGGTTGATGGATGGTTCACGAACAAGCAGCACCGGACGGCCGAGGACAGGGATGTTCCTGTGGTTCCCATCTCGCACGCGGAAAGGACCGCGCCAGCGTCGAGCGAATAGACACCGAAGTGCTGCGAATCGTTCGCGCCGAGCGTAGTTGGATCGACGCCCGTGTTCAGATACTTTGTCGCGCCGTCGCCCTTGAGCCCGACCCCGGGAACGAAGTCTGACTCAATGAAGTTCGCGTTGGTGTCCAGATCGGGACCGCCCCCGCGAAACACGGGGACGAGAGCGGCGGCGAGATTCAGGCCGCAGAAAGGATTGAAACGACAGGTCGAATCGTTCAGACCGATAGCAGCATAGGTCGCCGTCAAGACGTTCAACGCCTCGACCTGTACGGCAGCGACCGATCCTCCCGCCGCGATGACTCGGTTGTACCAAGGCAATACGAGAGCGGATGGCCTTGGGGCTCCTCCGTCTCTCGACACCGTGATGCCCGATCCAATCATTAGAACAACGCCACGATGCTTGAGCAGGTCGTTCCGGTCGCGTGGACGCGGACGGCGGCGACCGGCATGACGTAGCCAGACGGGACGGCGGCGAAGTCGAGGACCGTTCCCTTGAGCGTGGTGACGCGGAGCGTTCCGCCCGCTCCGATCCAGAGCGCACGGGCGGGAGCGGCGAGGTCAGCGCCATCGTTCGGAACGACCGCCGCCCCGTCGATAGCGGGAGCGTCAGCGACGCAGGAAGCCCAATTGGTCGGAAGCATCGAGGAGTCCTCCAGGTAGGTCGTTGCTCATCCTCCCTCGCGGACGAGGGAGGGAGAGGAACGACCGATCAGGCGGGGTTGTCGGTCGGCTTCTGGGCAGCGTAGCCCATGTGGCCCGTGACGGTATAGACGTCGAGGGCGACCGGGGTGACCTGGATGCGAGCGTAGCGCTGGGAGCCGACGTAGGCGACCCGCTTGGTCTTGCTCGCGACGAGGGCGGAGCCGTCATCGATGACCTCGGCGGCGACGGCATCGGTGAAGGTGACGTTGTCCTCCGACTCCTGAACCTTGTAGGTCATCGCGCCATCGAAGACGGCGCCAATGTGGAGGTTGAAGTGGGCGGAGTCGAAGCCCTGGGTGTCCAGAGCGGTCGAGTTGACGGGAGTCGCATCGGCAGCGGCGGTCGTGGCGACCAGGAGCTTCTCGACGCAGATGTGGATCTCTTCGCGGTTGGGCATTGAAAGATTCCCTTGTAGGGTAGGGGGTGAGTGATGCCGACCTCTTGCGGAGTCGGCGGGGAGGGAGAGTGAAAGAGCAGCGGACGGGCGGGAGCCTAGAGACTCCCGCCCGTCCTACGATCAGGCAGCGAACTCAAGGAGCTTGCACGCCTCGAAGTTCAGGACGTCGCCGCCAGTCCGCTTCGTCGAGTAGAACAGGACGAAGGGCTTGGAGGTGTACGGGTCGCGGAGGACGCGGATGCCGATGCGGTCCACGATCTGGTAGAACTCGCGCCAGTTCGCGAAGGCGACCGCGTACTTGTTCGCGTCACCCAGCTTGGGCATGTCGTTGAACTCCGCGATGGGGTAGCCCAGGACGGTCGAGGGCGAAGCCCCGAGCCCCGGCATCCAGAGGTAGTTGCCGAGGTTGTCGCGGAGGCGACGGACCCGACCCACCGTGGTGCGGTGCATCGCGAAGGCAGAGCCGGGCATATCCCGGTACTGGGTCTTCATCGAGTACACGAGGTTGATCAGCGAGTCGGCCTGGGCGGGATCGGTACCAGCGGCGGGAACCGGAGCGAAGTCGTCAGCGGTCCCGGTCTTGATCTTGCCGATCTTCTTCAGCGCTGTGAAGTTCAGGGTCGCGTCTTCGGCCACGGTGGGATAGGTCAGGAAGCCGCGAGGCTGATTGACGCCATCACCGAGAACAAAGGCGGTGTTCTCCACGCGGGCGAACTTGTCCGCGAGCTTCGCGGCAAGCCACTCCTCGGGGTTCCAGGCCGCATCGTCGAGGAGCTTCTGGGTCGCCGCCGGCATGGCGTACAGCTCATGGGTCGGGATCCGCCACATGCCGATCTTCGGGGTGTTGGTCTGCGGGCGCACGCCCGCCTCGCCCACCCAGCCAGTGCTCGCCTCGTCGGTATCGACCGGACCTTCCAGGGCGTCCGTCGAGATCGACTGGACGTTGGCGTAGGAGCGGATGGGCGACGTCTCGAAGATGCGCTTGATGATCCGACCGCTCAGGTCCGCGTGGACCATGAAGCCACCCGAGGTATCATCGTTGACCGACAGGGCCTTGGTCTGGAGTTCGGCCAGGCCATCGTCGATGCCCTTGCGGACGAACTTGAGGAAGCCAGCCTTGTGTTCGGCGTGCTCCGGGGACTTCTCCTCGGGGTTGCCGAGAGCGGGGAGACGCTTCAGCGCCGTCTCCAGCTTGGCGAGCTTCTCGCTCGTCTCGCTGTGCTTGTCGAGAGCGGAGTTGAGCTTGACGATCTTCTCTTCGAGGTCAGCGACGGCTTTGCCGTCCGCCTTCGCCTTGATCAGTTCGTTGTTGGTCTTCTTGAAGTCGGCCCAGTCCTTCTGGAACTGGTCGGTGAACTCTTTGAGTTCGAGGGTCATGGTCGGAATCCTTCGTTGGGGAGGTTGGTAGTGGTCAGCACTCGTCCGCGAGGAAGAGGCGGTGGATGTTCCGGAGAGCCTTCAGCGCTTCCGCGTTGGCCTTGGCGTCTTCGTCTGCCCCATCTCGGCGCAGTCCGTCATAGCCTTTCGCCAGCAGCGTCTTCGCCATCTTCTCGGACAGCCCCGCATCCCGCAGTAGGGCTTCCAAATCGCGAACGGTCGGAACGATGCCGTCAGCGAGGTGAGACTTGATCGAGGTCACCAGAGCCTTCGGGTTCATCCCGTAGCCCACGATGGACACTTCGGGGAGATCGACGTCCAGAAGGGTCCGCGTCCCTTTCTTGTCATCGTACTCCGCTTTGCGGGTCGAGTATCCGATGGACATGCCCTTCGGTCCCGTTCCCTTCATCATCATGTACGCCTTCTTCGCGTTCTCGATCCCGGCTTCCAGCCACAGCTGGCCCTCGACTACGAGTCCACGCGAGTCCTCGCGGACGTCGAGCCAGTCACCAATCGGCTCCTTCCTATCGTGCATCCAATACATCGCGGGGAGCGTCCCGCCCTTCGAGTGCTCCTCCAGGGTCCGCTTGAAGCAGCCCTTGGCGCAAATGTCTTTGCCGAGATCGACGTTGCCGAACGTTGAACCGTAGCCTTTGAAGCGTCCCGGAGTGGAGGCGTCTTCTTTGACTTCGAGGAAAGGAACGATGAGGTGTCCCATGACGGGGTCGAGTCTAGCGTGAGGGGATTTCAAATCTAGGACCGCCTCGATATACTCCGTCACTTCGCTTCGTATCCTACGACACAGCGGCAGTTGATAACCTCCTCGGCGGGTCCGCCCGGGTCGCCTGGGTAGCGGAGATCTGCTCCGCCGACCGTGAACGAATCGTCGAGCGGGACCATCTGACCGTCCGCCGCTGAATGGCTCTCGCGGGTCCGGTCGTCAATCGTCGCCATCCACTCCTTCTTCATCGTGAGCCCAAGCTCCTCCGCCGTCACCTCCGCCGCCTCCTGCTGACCCGTCATCGCGCTCTGATGCGACTCGGTACGGGCGATGGTCCGAGCCCGCGAGTAGGACATTGGCTCGACCTCATCGCGGATCCGTCGAGCGATCTGCGCTGACGACTCCTCCTTGCCGATCCCTCGGGCGACCGCGTTGGCGATCCGCTTGCGGGTCGTGTTGGCGACCCCGGTGACCTTCTTCGCCGCGTTCCTCTTCGCCCAGCGGACGATCCGCCGCACGAGTTGGTCTTCAGTGTCTGCCTTTCTTTCGAGGCACCAGGGCATCGCCTTCTTGATTGCGCCTCGCGTTCTTTCTGCCGCGACCCTTGCCGCCCGTTCGCCTTCTTCGCGCAGTAGTCGGAGCATATTCCGTTTGTGCTCCTCCAACGTCGGCTTCCAGTTCGGATAGGCTGACGCTGCCGCCTTCGTCGCCCGTAGGAACTCCGCCGCGAACCGTGGCGCCATCCTCCGCTCGATCACCTCGATCATCCTGAGCTGGGACCGCGCCTCCGCTCGACGGGACGCGGCGGACTTGAGATTGATCATGATCGTCCTCCATATCGGTTCCGCAGCGAGCGCATCGCCCGCCGCCATCGTCTCGGGACAGGCCGCAGCACGGGCAGTTCATTCCTCCTCGTCCTCCTCGTCCTCCTCGTCCTCGGGCTCGCCCACGGGCTTCGCGGCGGGCTTCTTCGGAGCCTTCGCGAGAGCCGCCAGAAGCATAGCAACCGCGCTGTCCGCGACCGCCGGGAAGGCGATGCGGATCAGAGCCTCAGCGACCTCCGCGCTCATCGCCCCGGTCGTGACCTGCTCGATGATCGAGGCGAGGGCTTGGATCTGCGCGCCATTGAGAGCCGTGGTCTGGACTTCGTTGACCGGGGCTTCGATGACGTCGCCCTCGGGCTTCTCGCTCTCGGGCTTCTCGTCCTCGGGCTTCTCGCTCTCGGGCTTCTCGCTCTCGGCTTCCTCGTGCTCCTCGCCCTCGTCCGTATCCGGTTCTTCCATCGAGCCCGCGAGCGGGAGGAGCCCGGACGGAATGAAGATCTCATCCGCCTCCGGACTCTTTGACGGCTCGAAGCCCGTTGCCTCGCGCTTCTCGTTGATCGTCATCCACGTCGCGTTCTGTACAGCGGTCCACCTAGCGGCACGCTTGGGCGCCATCGCGGGAATATCGTCAACGTTCATCTCAACGCGGACGTCCTCTCCGAACACAGGGCCGAGCCACGCGTTGAACCCGTCCAGGTGCGAATCGAACAGCGGGATGATCGTGTCTTCGTAGAGGCTCTGGCGCGCCTCCTGGTAGTTCGAGTACGTCGAGTCACCGGGGATACCGAGTAGCTGCGGGGCGACTCCGAAGGCCAAGGCGATCTCGCGAGCGGAGACGTGCTTGCCGTTGATCCAATCCATCTCAGCGGGCGTGAGCGACATCTGCTTCCAGTCGAGCCCGCCGTCAAGGATAAGCGGACGCCCCGCGTTGGCCGAACCCTCCATGGCGGAGTTGAGCTCCTGCTTCATCCTCTCGAACTGCTTATCACTCATCGAGGACGTCCCGCTATAGACCATAGCTCCGGACGGTCGCGCAGCGTTCTGTAGCAGCGACTGGTTCCACTTCCCCGCCTCGTTGTGCTGATCGACTGAGTACGCTGCCGCCTCGACCGCGCTCATGCCGTAGATATCATCAAGAGGATTGAACGACTTGAGGTGGAGGATAGGAGACTGGCCCGTGATCGGATCCGCCGCCCAGCGCTTCTTCTGTCCGTTGACTTCGTAGAGGTAGCCAGCGATGCCGACCGCCCCGGGGACAACGCGCATGCGGTCCGGGCGGAGCGAGTAGAGTTCAATCGGCGGGGCGTTGTCCGGTCCCACGCCCTCGATGTAGGTGTTGCCGCTGAGGAGATAGTACGCCACCACCGACTCGAAGAAGGACGCCCCGCCCTGCCACGGGTTCGGTCGGCGGAGGAGCTTACACAGCGGATGGTTCGGCGGAGCGTCCCGTTCCCCGAGCTTCACGACCAAGGGGATGAACGCGGCACCTCGGGCGACAACGCTGATCGCTCGATAGGCGATGACGTTCTTGCGGTACGCCTCCTCAGCGTACTGGGCGAAGTTCCGCCGCGTTGCGATCCCTTCCGACTGCCCCGTGAACTGGAGCATGACGTAGGGGGCAGTGCCGCTGATCTTGACCTGCGCTCCGAAGAGAGCGCGAAGGGCGTTGGTGAATCGGTTGCTCATAGCACTCGTATCCTCGGAGTTGGGACGCCTGCGAGGAAGGTATATCCTCCGCTCACGGAGTCGATCTGGTCGTCATGATAGCCTTGAGGTTCCTTCGTCTCGCGATTGTCGAGGAAGCCCTCAGCCTCCTTCATGAACTCTTCGTTCCACTCGCCACGGACGAGGGCGACGTTGCCCGCCTCGCACTGCGCGGAGATCGGCTTGGCGCGGTCCGCCTTGTGGCCGTGGGGAAGGACGCGGTGGACCGCGAAGCCCGCGAGATCGGAGGTGAGCTGATCGACATCGACCACGCCCGCCTGACCGGGATCCTGCTCCAGCGCAACCTCAACGTCCGTCCCGTCCATCTCAGCGGTCGCACGGATATGGCGGCGAACTTCCCCGGGCGGTCCGCGAAGCCCCGTGATGTCCGCGATGATCACGCGCTTCCCGTCGAGCCCGAGGAGCGCGCCACGCGTCCAGTCCGGGTCGGTGTTGTTCTCGCTCACCTCGGTCGCCGCACGGTCCCAGTAGCGTACCCAGCGGATGTTCTTGTCGGCGGGGCGGGTCGGTAGCCACTTGAACCAACCACGCTTGAAGAACGTCCCGCTGACCGCCCGGATCTTCCAGTTGCCGTCGAGGAGCCGCGCACGGTCCACGAGGTTCAGGGACTTCAGCGTGTCCACGTACTCGGGGTTGTCGAGGAGCAGCGAGGGGTTGTCCTGGACCTTCGCGGGGATGAACTCGACCGACTTGTAGGCGATCTCCCCGGGCGGCGGTCGCTCCTCTTCCCAGAGGATCCGTCCGCCGACCCGCCCCATATAGAGTCGCTTGACCTCGTGCTTCGGGAATCCGTCCTTGTCGATCCAGGGCGAGAGGAACTCCGCGAGCCAGGACGTAGGATCCGGGTTGCACGTTCCTCGGATATAGGGGCGGACGCCGCATCGCGAGCGGAGGCGGGAGAGGAGGTAGAAGAACTGGGCCTGGGAGAAGTGCGTGAGCTCATCGAAGGCGATGGCCGCCAGCTGCGCGCCTTGCCACTTGTGGACATCGTTGTCGTACTGGAGGTGGGAGAACTTGATCCACGAACCGTTCGGCCACGTCCACTTCTGCGCGGAGCGGGTTGGGGTCGCTCCGAAGTACGGCAACAGCTTCTCCGACTCGTCCCAGAGCCCGCCCGGGTTCATGATCTCCGGGTAGGTTCGGCGGAAGACAACGCCCGCGAAGCCCGCGACGGTCGAAGCCCACCGCGCCTGATCGAAGAGGAGAGCCCATGTCTTCCCGCCGCCCGCCCCGCCTCCGTAGAACCCGAGGTCAGCGTCACAAGCCAGGAACCGTTCTTGGGGACCGCCGTGCGGGCGGATCTCTATGACCTCATCCATTGGCGTGTCCGCGAGCGTTCACCGGAGCGTAGATCTGAATGCGCGGTCCGGTCGAGAGCGGCGAGGCCCCATCGACCTCCTCCGCCTCGCCATAGTCGCGAGTCGCACGCTTCTCAAGAACCCATGACGCCCACTCCACGGACTTCTTCGCCCCGGCTCCGATCTTGAGGGCCTGCCTCCGGACGAACTCGGCGTGCGCCTTGTCGATCCCAACCGCGAGTTCGTAGAGTGTCCACTCCAGCGGTCCGGTCCTCTCGGGGAAGGCTCCATTCTCAATCATCGCCTTGTGCATCGTCCGACCGAGCCTGAGCCATTCCGTCAAAGAGGCTCTCGGGAGTCCGCGAGCCGTCGCCGCGACCTTCCACGGGACGCCTCTTGAGACATCCGCGACGATGGCCGCGACATCGGCTTTGGATATGGGACAGGGTCGCTTCTTCGAGCTCACATCCACGAGGCTATCGAGTTTCATGATTCATAGAAGCTACGAGTCATTCACGACCTCTTCCCTTCTTCCCCTCCTTTCTTCGGGCGAAATCGGCCTATATAGAAAAAAAATCTAAGACCCACTCTTTTCTACTCTTATTTATTATTATATATTATATATATAAATAAAGAAATAAGAGTATAAAATATACGGTAAATACCCACACTTCCCTCTTTCTCCTTTCTATGGACCTTCTCCCCGCTATATAACCGGGGAAGAATACGACTTACTGCCCGGACTGCTGACGTAAACAGCTCTTTCCTACAATATTCCCTCTTCTTCCCTCTCTTCTTTCCCCGATTCAGGAGAACCTCGATGACCACCGCTACGACCTCCCCGACCCTTTCCGCCGCCCTCTCCTACGCCCGCCGAGGGTGGCGCGTGATCCCGATTCACTCCATTACGAAGACGGGATTGTGTACGTGCGGGGTCGCGGATTGTCCTGCTGCCGGGAAGCATCCCCGGATCGCCGGTTGGATTGATGACGCGACTACGGACGCCGAGGAGATCCGTTGCTGGTACGAGCAGTGGCCGTCCTCGAACGTCGGCATTGCGTTCGGAGCGGCAACGGGGCTCGTGGATATCGAGACTGATCCGCGTTCGGGCGGACCAGCGAACCTTCGCCGCCTGGAGAAGCGGTTGGGCGTTCTCCCCTCCACGCTCTCCTTCGTCTCGGGCGGCGGAGGCACGCACCGTCTGTTCCGCTATCCGGAAGGCTACCGGATCCGTAAGGCTACGCACATTGGCCGCGCTCTCCTCGGGCTCGACCGGAAGGCGGTGACGGGGATCGACGTCATGAGCGATGGTTCCCAGGCAGTCGCCCCGCCGTCCCGTCACAAGTCGGGGAACACCTACGAGTGGAACGAAGAGAAGGCGAAGCCAGCGGAGCTTCCGGAGGCGTGGCGGGACTTCCTCGCGGGCGGCGGGGAGAGCCCCCAGGCGGACTCCGCCGAGACGTTCCTTCAGCACGGTCCGTCCGTCCTCAGCGACATCGACGAGGCAAAGGCCAAGGAGATCCTCGACCACCTCGACCCGTCGATGGACCATGACCAGTGGGTCGTCATCGGGCAGGCTCTCAAGGTCCAGTTCGGAGACGCGGGGCTCGACCTCTTCGACTCGTGGTCCTCCGCGTCAGCGGAGAAGTATCCGGGGCGGGAGCAGATCGAGTACCAGTGGTCAACCTTCGGGCGGAAGACGAGGCGCGGCGAGCAGGTCACGTTCCGCTCCGTCCTCGCTCTCGCCCGGGAGGCGGGCTGGGCTCCGCCCTCCTCGCCCGCCGCGTCCGCCTCGCCCGCCGAGGAGCGCAAGCGACTCCGCGAGGAGGACAAGAAGCACCTGAACCACTTCGCCTCGCTCCTCGAAGACGCGGCGGACAACGCGACCCTCTCGGAAGTCGCCCAGT
>Ga0100403_1000885_pt1 | contig 29167 bp, 31 predicted proteins | sample CryGeymet201501t_FD_83663 | JGI IMG/M metagenome (GOLD analysis project Ga0100403, IMG submission 83663) | Groundwater microbial communities from Crystal Geyser aquifers in Utah, USA - Crystal Geyser metaG 2015-01t | ecosystem: Environmental > Aquatic > Deep subsurface > Groundwater | place... | reverse complement strand
CTAAAGTATGTGGGTATACTCCTGTAAATGTAGCTTATGGTAACTGTAGAATCACAAGTGCTGAATTATGTAGAAATCAATCAACTTTACCTTACACTTGTGATATTAGTGGGTATTGCACAATGATAGATGTTCCAACAGGAGCTACCGGTGCAACAGGAGCTAATGATGCTTATACAGAATGGCACCCAGATCCTGCTAACCCAGGGCAAGGAAAATGTGTATTGGGAAACTTTGTATTACGAGAATGGTGTGAAAATCCAGGAAGTAGATGTGAAAAAGCAAAAGATGGAACTTACCCAGAAAATTGCAAAGGAAATAAAAAGAAGCCAGGTGTTACAGATGTTCCACCCTTTTATTACGATACGACTACATCTAGTTGTTATATGACCAAAGGATACTGCGATTATTTTGGATTAGACTATCATTCAGGAGCTACTTCTAATAGTTGTGATAATAATGAGCCATGCGGACCAGGAAATCATTGCTATTATGATTCTGTAGCTGGATCAAAATACTGTGTTGGTCCTAACTCTGAATGTAGGACTACTATTGGAGAGAAAATAGCAGATTATACAATAGGAGATACATTATTCAAAGTATTTACGAGGCCTGCTGCTTGTGACGGGGATTTATATACTAAATTTAAGAAAACTGAATTCATGACAAAAGACAAGTTGAAACATCTACTAAATAGCGATGTTCTAGCTTTGGCAGATTCTCGTTTAATGAAAAAGAAGGTTCCAATTACCAGGAACCACGGAGGAGAAGGAATACATCTTTATATGATTTTCTGGAATCAAAAAAGACTAGAAGGAACATATACCATGGGATTTGATGCAGATGAAGTTGGAAAAGTATATCCTCATATTATCAGAAAAGATTCTAAGGGTAATAAGCATATAAGTTTAACTTTTTCAGATGCAAATGAAAATCCTTCTCTAAGAAAGATCTTTGTTACTTTGAGGTCCCAAAAATGGCTTAGTTCTGTTGTAGGTACAGCTTTGTTAGACAAATATGCCAAAGTTAAAAAGAAGGAGAAATAGAAAGTAAATTTAGATCTGCGGTGCTAATGGTATATTATTAGCACATTTATCAATTAGTTGTCTACATTCCTTTGCTTTATCATATATTAGATTAGGATCATCTGGATTTATACTTTTAGCTAATTTTTCTATATCGGTCGACTTATCGTTGGGATCTAATTTTAGTACCTTTTTGTAGAATTCTATGCAATTTATACAATCCTGTAATCCCCAAATAAAGCCGTATTCTTTTTCATATGCTATTTCTACAACTATTTCAGAATCTTTTTCCATTTGAACATGTATGCTGTTTACTACAATTTCATCAGAAAAAATTTTGTCAATTATGTAATCGACAATTTCATCCATATCAAGCAAGATGGAATTTACCTTTTCAGTTAGCTTGAATTTTTTCTTATTACTTTCATACTCCACAGTGAACAATAAATTATACACATTTTTAGTATTTTTATTACTGCCATAAACCGTAGTAGTAATTGCAATCTTTTTACCCTTGTATTTCATTGCCATGTTCTCTTCATATCTTAATACTCTTTTAATCGCTCTATATCCTCTTTTTTGATCATCGGACATTAATGTACCTTTATAGAAATTCTGAATTTTACGAATCTTATCTTTATCTCCTTTTTTCTTATCCTTTAGAAGTAAAGCTAGCTTATAAAGCACCATTTGTATATTTGAAGGAAGTTTTCCGAATGTCTTAGGAGTAAAATCTGTGCAAAATGTTTCTAGTCGTTTCTTGTACTTTCTCATTTATTACTCAAAAAAATGAAAAAGGGATCTCTCTTCTATTTTTATTCAAATGAACTTGAGTGATTTGAATAGTACGAATGTGGATACAACTTATTATAATAGATGCTTGTCTTATTTACTTGGAATGTTAATTATAATTGGCCTAAATTTGTTAGGTGTATTAACATTATTATTACCTTTTTTATATATCCTTACTGAAGAAGGATATTCAGAATCATGTCCTTCAGACTATGAAGGTTATTACTATACATTTTTAATCTCTCTGGGTATAATAGGATTAAATTTACTCTGTCATATAGTTTTATGGGTAATCTTAGATATTAGAGTAAATAGAAGTAAATATGTCAGACTTAACAAGCATATCATACTTATTTGGGTAGTATCAACTTCTATTACGAGCATTATTACTATGTTTGCATATATGACATATGTAATTATGGCTTCACATTATACCGATTGTACTGGCAAAAACCACAAAAATCTAGACGACAACTCTTTTTATATTGCTGCAGGAATAGGTTGGGTAACTTCAGTTACTCAAATTGGTATAGCATTGATTCCGTGTTTCTGTGATCTATAAAATTCTTGATTTATTTCCTTTCGAAAGGAAATAAATCAAACCATAGGAAATAAAAAGAACCAGAATAAATGGGTTTCGTAGATGATATGATAAATCCTGATAATCCAAATTATACTTCAGGACATAAAGTAATTGTAATCTCTAGTTTTGTGAGTCTTTTTCTTATTATAATACTTGCCACGATAGCTGTAACTTACTACACTTCTAAAGTATCACAATTAAACATAGATTCTAATTCCGAAGATAGACTAACCCAGTTGAATGAAGCTATGATATCAATTCTTGGAAGTAGATGGCCTATAGTTTTATTAGTATTCATCCTAGTAGTAGTCATTTTATTAATATTTCTATATATCTCATCGACAAGAGAAGAATTAGATATCAATATGAGTGATTCACATGCCCATGCATTTAATCTTATCTTTGTTATATTTGTAGCTGTATTATTCATAGCAGTTACACTATTAGCCATCAAAGCATATCGTGATTATGAGAATAAACTACAAACAGGTAATATACCTAATTATCAACCCTCAATTGATTATTCTACACGTAGCAAGAAAATACTAGAGTTAGTTGCTGTTCTATTAGTACTAGTAGTTCTTCTAGTACTCTCAGTATGGTACTTCTTCTTTAGGAAATAATGGAAAAGAAATAAATCAACTTAATTTAACTACTTGGTCAAATAATCCCGTGACACATTGATGAGCTATAACTATTACAAGTTTATCTTTGAACGAATCCCTAAGTGCAGATATAATAGTACTCGTAAGTTCTTGATCCAACGAAGAAGTACATTCGTCAAGTAATATTAAAGGAGTATTAAATATCTCTCCAAGAGCCAATGTGAATGCTAGAACTACTCTACTTGTTTCACCACCACTAAGCATACTTAAATCTGATTTTATACCCTTGTATTCTATATCTACTACTATTTGAGGTTTTTTAGATGTCTTGGTCTCTTTGAATGGAATTAATATGACCGATATCGGATCTTCTTGGAAAAACTGATCTAGATAAGTTTGAGCATGACAGTTAATAGAGTTAATAACACTTTCCAAAGACAGATTCTCTGCCTCATTTACCTTTCGTTTGAACTTGTCAATTGTTTCCACTTTATCCAAATATATCTTCTCTTGCACTTTATATTTACCAATCGTATCAATTATACGATTGTATTCTTCCAATTTCTCCTGATACTTTTTATATTCATCTATCTTTGATTTATTTTCTAAATGGATAAGTTTGGCTTGTTCGAGATCATTTAATTGTTGAGTATACTTTTGTAGTAACATATTTACTTCATCTACAGTTCTCATCTTTTTGTATTTACTTCTATGTAAGTTTTGTTTACTTTTTATCAGTTGCATTAATTTCTCAAGTTCCTTTTTATATGCATTGATTTCATTCAATGATCTATCGATGATTTCCTTCTCTTTTTCTTGCTTCTTAATAATATTAATGAGTTCATTTTCTGTCTTTTCTGTCTGCCTTGATAATTCTTTATTTTTGGAAAGTTTGGCTAGTCGTTTCCCATCAGATTGTAGTTCTATTTCCAACTGCTTAATTGACTTGGAATATATCTTATTTTCCAATCTGTTTAATTTCTCTTTCTTTTCATGGTTAAGTTTATTCCTCTTTGTCTTGGAATCACGATACTCTTGCAATAAATCAGTCAATTCTTCCATTGATTCCAATTTAGTATACTTCGATTTTAGTTCCTTCATCTCTTCTTTGGCTTCCAGGTAAATTTTTCTTTTCATACTTGATACTGTTAACTCTTTCTGCACCTTTCCTATTTCCTTTTTCTTAGAAGAAATATTATGGAGTAATGCATCGAGATCACCTTCGTTTTGAATACAATCTTTGACTAGAATTAATTTAGTTCCCTCTATTTTAACTGCTGAATCACAAGATGGACATTTATATATCTCTTTTTGCAATTTAAGTTTCTCTGAGAGTTCTTCCATTTTTTCTAGTTCTTTACTATTTTCTGATAATTTTAGCTCTATTATTTCTATATCTTTTCCTGTTACTTTATTATGACTAATCTTGGACTCAAGATGTTCCAAACTTCTAAGATCATCTTGTTTCTTTCTTACTTCAGATATCAATACATTTAACTTTTCTTCAGAATATTCTTCTTGCAATTCTTCATCTATTTGTATTATTCTTTCTTGAATCTCTCTCTCTTCATTATCCATAAGACTAGATAACAAGAGTTTCTTTTCATCGTATTTTTCTTGAATGAAAGCCAATCTTCGTTGAGATATGAGTATTTCTAAATCTTCTTGATAAATTTCCAATTGTTCTTCACCTATAAAAGTTGAATTAGAAATAACGACTTCTCTGTCATCAATCTTTGTTTTAACTTCTTCAATAGTAGATTCCCAAATGGTAACTTGACTATTTAATAAATTTACATCATTTAACTCTTTCGTGAAGAGATCTAATTTAGTTGATATATGTTTTATTGATTTTTCAGTATTAGAAAGTCTAATTAATTCATTTTTTATACTTTTTTCCTTATCTTTTTTCTTTCCTAGAGGAAACGGAATTTTAGTAGGTTTTTGCAAGGTTTTATGAAGTTCTTCAATGGCATCTATCTTTGATTGTATTTCTTTTAGTCTTGTTGTTTCCATGAGTAGTAATTCTTTTATTTCCTTCTTTAATGCAATCATATCAATTCCGGAACATGCAAATCTCTCGAGGAATTCTAGTTTTTCTAGAGGTCTCTTAAGGATAAACGATCCCGAATCATTTTGAGATATATAGCCTATTACATCAAAAATTTTACTGAATTTATTGTCTATTACAGATTGAGCAGCATCTCCTTCAAATAAATTATCAGTATAATAGACAGATAATTTATTAGGACCTTTAGATCTAACTATTTTGATTCCAAAGCAATCTAGTGTAACTTTGCATGATGTTTTACCTTCAGATATCAACTTTGTTCCTTTTCCAAACAAAGCAAAATTAATTCCAAGCATGATAGTTGTTTTCCCGATCCCAGAAGGCCCAGATAATAATGTTAGTCCTTGTAAACCTAAATCAAACTCATGATTTGAGTAACAACGAAAGTTTTGAAAGTGGATTTTCATTATTTGGTATGTGGTACTAATCGTCTAAATTAGATATCCCATTTAAAATTTAATTCGATTCCAGAAATGACAGATATTGAACTTTCCTATCAAGTTTATAACAATAAATCGTTCCTCGTTAGGGGTAAAAATATACCAGATCAGAACTCTATTAGACGTAAATATAGTAGCGTTTTAAGGACTGTAGGGGCTAGATGGAACTCGAAACTAAAAATTGAAGGTTCAGATAAATGTGGGTGGTTAGTTCCTAGGGATAATAAGGAAGCATTAGAAAGAATATTAGATGGTATCAATACATCAAAAGTACGGAATTTTTCTGATTCTTCACATGTAAATAATCCAATCGAAGAATCATCTCTCAAAACTACAGAGAAAGAATTAGAACTTATAAAACAACATGCAAAATCTAGAAAGAACCAAAATAAATATCATAGAGCTATCAGTGAAGAAGAAAGTGAAGAAGAAAGTGACAAAGAAAGTGACAAAGCAAGTGATGGAAGTGAAGATGATAATAGTAATAAAGAAAAGGATGATAGTAGTAATATTGTAATCAGTGATTCTGAAGATCATAAGGATAAAGATAAGGATAAAGATAAGGATAAGGATAAGCATAAAGATAAGTACAAAGATAAGCACAAAAAGGATAAAAGTAAGGATAAATTGAAATCGGACAATAAGAATAAGCAAAGTTATAAAAATGAAGAGTATGAAAGAAAGAAACGTCAAGAAAGAGAGAGATTCGAGAAAGAAAAAGCTGAGTATGAAAATTATCTAAAAATGCAACAATCACAGTCTACTAAAACTCAATTAGTAAGTAACAACGAAATAATACGTAAAGATAGAACTAAACACAAAGATAAACGCAAAGATAGGAATAAGTCCAGAGATAAGTCAAGAGATAAGTCAAGAGATAAGTCTAAGGACAGATCAAAAGATAAACACAAAAGAAGCAGAAGACGTCGAAGTGATATTCAAAAAAAAAGAAGAAATCAAAGTGAACAAAGCCATGAAAGTACTCAAGATGTAGAAAGTAGTAGACTATCTACTACTAAAGAAACCTCAGATTTACAGGAAAATACTGTAAAGTATTTCAAAACATTTTCGAAGAAACCTTCCAAATTTAAGGAGTTATATCCATCTTCATCCGATGAGGATGATACACATGACGAATCATCACTAGATGACTCTTCATCTGATGATTTCCCCAGTGCTGAAACACCAAAGAAAAAGAAATATAACAGAGAAATTAGTGACACAGAATTATACGATAAAATGAGAGTTATCCAAAGACAATTGTACGAACTAGATCTAAGGCAAAAGAAAACTGAAAAATACATCAAAAAAGCTTAAAAAGAAGCTTTGCAATAAAAATGGCACAAATACCAGAATATCTAAATGCTGATAATAAGCATAATTTTAAAGATCTCCATTTTACCTCTGTAAAGCAAAAACTAAGATGTGAGCTTCATGACCATATTCTTGCATTTAAGGAGTCACAGTATTATGATTTAAATAGATTCATCAAAGAACATCTCGATCATACTATAAATGATGAAAGTTTTGATAAAATGCTAGAAGAAGTACGAGATGAATTACATAAATTGAACTGGAAGACAGAAACTTCTTTTGGTGGGACGGGATTATTCATCTTTAAGGATACACCTCCTGAGAATTACTATCCTGACGGATTTGAGTAAATTAAGTGTTTAATAGTACTATTAAACACTAAAAATTAGATGAGATAATGTATGAAATATAACGTACATAAAAGTATTAAAATACCAGTTATTACCCAAATACTAGTATTTGAATACTTGTATGTATAAGTATTCTCTATCTTTTTTAATCTGTTCTCTTTTGCCGCATGTATTGCTGCTATAAAAGTATCTCTATCAGAGATATCATCCATACTTACCGGTCTAGATAAATCTAACCAAGGTTTGGTTATTATAGCTCTTCTAGTATATCCAGTTTTAGTATCTATCCCACCTCCAGTTATATCTAATTTTTTCTCAATTACATTCCTTTCTAAAATAGTAGCAGGATTTTCTAACCAAAATGTATTTATAGTAGAAATCTGATATCCTATTGGATAAAAATAGTCAGGTATACCTGTAATAACGTTTTCTTCTATTTTACAGTTATTCTTACCTCTTATCATTTTAAGAAACCCTTCTAAACCCCATTCTTTACCCCAACTATTTTGTATTAACCAATAAGGCTTTCCATTATCTTCTCCCCATCCTAATATTACTATAGCGTGACCTCCTACTCTAGGTCCCTTGCCATTCCATTCGTATATCTCTGTCTTAGGATTGAATGTATAAAAATCGGGGTAAATTTCTATTCCAGTTGAAACAGGCCCCCATGCAAATATGTTATGCCTGATATTATATTCGCTTCCATTATCTTTTTTAGTACCCGCTATACCGTAAAAATGTAATGCTCTATAGAATTTAGCAGCATCACCTGTTTCTTCACCAGTAAAATCATTATAAGCAAAATTACTACACATATCTCCTATTTTACCAGTCAATACGTTACATAATGGTAACTTTCCTGGATTATCAAATTTTCCAAGTTCTTCATACTTAGCGGACATTAAACCTATCGATTGATTATATGGTACACATTCTTCAGTATTTGTTCCCACTAAATATAAATATCTCCATGCATCAAATAATGAATTACCATAACAACCAGTCGTTCTTAAACTATTAGTATTAAGATTAGCCAATAAATCTGATTGTGTTTCAGGGTCTATACTAAATTCGCTACCTTGAAAATCACATAATATAAGTTTAGCTGGTGATAATTGAATATTCATTAAACCTCTTGATTGTATATTAAATCGATCTGCTAATACAGTTGTGGATGCAAATGCCCAACAGCTACCACAACTACCTTGATTTATAACAGGTGACAATAATCCTTTCCATACTTCTCTGCCGTCAAATTCTTTCGGAATATCAAATTTCCTAATAGGCACAGCTTTTACTAAGTTAGAATATGGAGGTTTATCTTCTTTTCTCAGAATAGTATTCAAAGGTCTATTTATTATTGCTCTAGCAAGTTTCGGATCTCCCAAAACAGAGGTTAGTCTATCAAGAGTACTCATTGTTTCTTTTTATTTTCTGATTTAATGAGAAAAAATAAGATATTAGAGAATAAACTATAATCATGGAACAAATGAGGAGGTTTTATATTAATAAACTAAGAGATGATCTCAGAGAATTAGAATCATATAAAATACAAACTATCAATGCAATCTCTAGATTTAAATCTATGCCAGCTAGTGACGTAACTAAAACTAAATTAAGAACTCTCGCGGAAGAAAGTAGAAACTTAGATGATAAGATAGAATCGAAACGTACAGAGTTAAGAGATACAGAAATGGGAAAGAAAGATGCAGAAATTAAAGATACATCTGAGAAGAACAGGGTAATACAAGAAGCAAAATTAAAAGATTCCAAGAGGAAAAAGAGCCAACTAGCACGAGAAAAAGAAGATTTACTCGAAAGTACCTATAAAAAGTTGAGATCTACTTATTCTAACGATAGAAAAGAAACAGGGACCATAAATTATGAATATAGAAAGTTCAAAAGGAAGGTAGATACTATTCCTGGGTATCTACTGAATAATCTGTCTAATATGCCAAATAATAAAGGATACATATGGAAAGGTATATGGTTAATGGGAGATTTACCGGAGCAAGAACCTAGAGATATATTAACTATGTTCGAAAGAAGAGGAGATCTTTTGATTATTCGAGAATCTGATAATTATAAAGTAAGAATTTATCATAAATATGGCAGGGGGAGAAAGACATTAGTAGAAAGTTATGCTTTTAAGAAACCCCTTCATGAAATGATGGGCAGGATCAAATATTTGTAATTGATTTCTATGATTACATAGAAATCATCGTTGTATTGTTTATCTTATTTTTAAAGAAAGATAGATTAAACTAAATGGAAAGATCAGTATCATATCCTTCATTTAAAAGTATTAGAGATCTTCGAGAGGAAGCTCATAAGATAAATAGTTATAATAATGAGATTAACACTGAAAATAATGATATCATTCTCAAATTTAAGGAAAAGGATCATGAGAGGACTGAAAGATTAGCCAGATCAGGATCAAATTCTAGTTTTGATATTACTCAAGAAGTTAATTGTTGCCATAATTGTTGTAGATCGTTTTGCAGACTATGTTTTCGATTGATGAATTATATATTTGAAAGTGAAACGGAAGCAAAAAGAATGAATGATATTCTTCATTATAAATCTTACGCTAGCATTTATTACTTTATAAAATGGTTTACTAGATCATTATTCTTTCTTTTCTTTACTACTTTAGGAACTATAGCTGGAAAAGAATTAGGTTGTGTTATAAAAGATAATGATAAATGTAAAACTGGGGTGCTTGAATTAGCAGATAGTTCCCCTCATATTATAGCCTACCTAATAGGATCAGTTTTTGGATTATTAGTAGGTCAATGGTTAGGTAGATTGATATGGGATAACTTATTCAATCGGATTAATCTTGATTCAATAAGGCAAGTATGGTTGTACGTTATATCTATTCTTGTATATATATCTGTAACTAGTTGTTTTGCTTTGATTTTTCTTCTTTTTATAGATATGGGCAATTCAGAAGTGATAGGGAGTATAATAGGAGGAATAATAGGTTTTTTATGTGCAATTGTAGCTTTGGCTAAAAAATTCTGTTCGAATTAGTTAAATATGTAGAAGTAATACAAAGATACCCATGGTGTTAATAAATTTAGCATACTTACGACAGCTAAAGATGATGTTTGATGGTCATATATGCATTTTTCGTTCTTACCTAGAATGAACATCCCAAAAATCCACCAAAATATAATAAAAATCATATGGAACATGAGTGTAAATCTAACTATTCCTACTTGATAACATGTAAGGGCAAATACAAATGAAGAAAAAAATAATGATTCAATACCTTGAACTAATAACCAAGTGGTTACTTTGATAATATCATTGTTTTGGCAAGTATTATCATATTCGTCCACTCCCACATATACCAATGGAATAGATATAGCTATAACTAATAATGTGATGATATAAAAAGCATTTGGAGAATTAATCATTGGTCTATAAGGATGTAATAAATGTGCTGTTAACATTTATATTACTTTTCATATCTCTAAAAGGATTTCACACCATCTTATTGCTCTATTTATCATAGTACTATATTGAACGAAGAAAAGATATATAGTAGAGACAGTATAATTATTTATGAATGTATCATAAATATTATCTATTTTTTGCAAGTTTAGTTGCTTAATAATATACAAGAAGTCATTATACATCAGAATTCTACGATAAAAGTCAAGTGAATTCATATAATCGTTACATATTCTCTTTTCACATCCATGTATAGTAAAATTAAGTATAATATTGGTAGTATTAAAAAAGTAACTTCTTATAGGTAGGACTATAGATTTATAGTCCTGCAGTTGTTTCCTATCGTAATCTAATAATTGTTTCTTATTTTCCAGCATATGAGAATCCATCTTGTCTTTTTTCAATCTTATTTGATCTGAATTTACATTCATGAGAAATATAAATAAGAAAAAACTGATAAATGCACAATACATGAATGATTCATGTTCAGTTATATTACTTTCCACTAACAATTCAAATTCTTCTTGGGCTTGCAAAAAGCAAGTGGAAGGAATGTGATATTTTAATGGAAAGAAAATGAATCTATTTTCACATTTCACATTGGATAACATACTTGAATACTTAGAATAAATCCATTCAATAAATTTATTAGGTGGAATGTTAGGATCTGGTGAAGGTAGATTAAAATTATCGAAGAATTTTGTCAGTTCATATAATTCTTTATAATAAGACGTATTTTTAGCATTCACTAAGCAATAGAATAATAGTCTATACATATCAATAGACATATTCGCTTGGTTGTTATCTATCAATTTTGATTGAATGTTAATAGTTTTATGATCATTTACTATTGCCATCCCATAGTCAATTATAGTAGGTATATAATCAGTTAAAGTTACTTCATATTGTTTTTGATCACATAAAACAATATATTGAATTGGTTTTACAATAGGCCTAAGTATAATATTATTTGTGTGTAAATCATGATGGCAGAATTTATGATTCTTTTGACCTGTCTCAATAGCCAAGAGAATAGAAAAATATAATGATAGTAATTGAATAAAATTAAGTTTATTATTTTTGATTGCTTTAGCTAAAGTGATTCCTGGTATTCTTTCAACGATAATAGATTTGGTACTGTTAGAGTAAGTATACATATAATTTGGAACATAACCTCTCAATTTATTAAGACACAACCCAATTTCATATTCTTTCCTTATATTTTCTTCATTATCTCTTGGTTCTTTTACTATAACAGGTAAATCTAGTATTACAGCATTGTATATCTTACTTTCTGATCCTTTTGTATCAATCTTTCTAAATTTTGCTGATTGCTTTCTTATTGTAATGTTTTTATCCAGATTAGAGCATATATAATCACGAACTAATTTCATATCTGGAGAAAACATGAATGTATGTTCTAAGATATCATTCATACTGAGTTTATTAACGTTGAGAAAATCTAACTGACTCTCAGTTAGATTTTATTTATTTTCTATTCACCCATATATTCATCCACATATTTATCCACATATTTAACGTTCAAACCAACACCATGCAGAAGTAAGTAATCCAAGTATACCAGCTGACATTGATAACCAATAAGAAGCGCAAGGTTTGCCTTTAAGTGGCGCTGCATTATCTCCTGCAAGAGAAGCAGGAGGAACTATTTTTAGTAATTCTGCTCCCCATACAACTGCGCCTACGATGATTAACAAAGAGCCAAGCAGAACTAACAGACATTTACAATTTGATAGAAGAAGAGGATTCCACCAATAACACATCATTCCCATAAATACAAGAACTGCTCCGGCTATTGAAAGAGCTCTAACTGCACTTAAACTATTTTTCTTAAATAGTTCAGAATTATGAGGTAGATCTACACACATATCGATTTCGACTAATTTAGGAATTGGGGCATCAGCGCAAAGTTTCCATAAACCCCAAGTTATATCAACTGATACTCCTTGATAAGTAAGAACATTAGAAGCCTTGGACCAGTGATTGGTCGATATAGCTGCTATTTGTAATCCAAGAACTACTAACAAAAGAAAAGTCATGAGCATTTTTTTACTCTGAGGATCCATCATTTTTATTATGAAAGAGAAAAAATCTAAAACTTTTTAAAGGATTAGAATCTCCCCTGTTGCATCTTCATTACTTTATCATTCATTTGTGTTTTTATATTTTCATATCTATTAAACCCCATATCTCTATTCTGAGACGGAATTCCAGCTCGGCCAGTATATCCTCCAGGTGTAAGAGTATGTTTTAAGTTAACTTTTCGAGATGATATAATATCTACAGCTTTAGTAGAAGTATGATTAGTAATACCTTGGGCAATCGGTCTATTTAGTTTGAGAGGTTGTGAATATTGTTGATCTATTGGTGTTACGTGAATATTTTTCCCTCTATTTACATTAAGGTTATATCTAGGTAAATTTCTCTGCAAGTTTATATCATCATGAGAGTAATCGGTCCTTTCAACTCCTTTTATAGGGGTAGTATAATCAGTATGTAGAGGATCTTTTAATCTAACATTTATAACATCAGATATAGGAGTTGCATGTATATTTTGATTTTTATTAGTCCTCGCATTTGCGTGGATGACATCTTGAATATACTTCGTGGTCTGTAACTCTCCTGGAACGTTTGCATGGATATTCTGACGCAAATTAGACTGTGCATTAGCATGCAAAGGTATATCATTTATACCTTTAACAGGTTCTTGAGTATTTTGAGTAGTAATATTCATAGTTCTGAGACCACTAGTTGCTGTTATATGAGTAGGATTCTTAATAACATACTTAACTTCGAAGTTTTCTTTTATAGGTCCTTCAAGTTTATATGTAGCAGTAGGTCTAAGACACCCTCTAAGTTCATTTATTTTGATACCTTTCAAAGCATCATCTTGAGAAGGACAAAACAACTTTTTAGAGAAATCAGTAAAACCAGGTTTAGTAAATGAAGAAGTAGTAGTTCTAGGTAATCTGGATAAAGGATACAAGTTCTGAGGAGGTACTACTGGAGGTCTAAAAGTATCAGTAAGAGCATAAGGAAGTCTAGCTTGCTGATTTCTAGCACCATTTACAGATCCCATTGAAACACCATTAACTTTTTGGCCTCCGTTATTCCCATCATTATTATAAGAAACAGCTACAAATGGATTTACACCTCTAGTGTATACGTTGATACTTTCACATGCCCTATCTCCAGATTGATCTATCATTGTGGTAATTTCTGAAGTCTCACCAACTTTATCTATTTTACGAGTCATTATAGACTTTGGAGGATCACGGAGAATAGACATATCCTCTCCCCAACTTTCTACTGAAGGCAAAGTAAATTTGCTGTGTCCAATTATACCTTTGTAAGATATACCTCCGGCACTCATTTATTTCTGTTAAAACATTTTAACAGAAATTACTTATTTAGTCTGCATAGGATAATCAGTATTAATGATATAAGAAAATGTGACATTTTGAGGGATACCAGCCATTCCTCCGACTGTAAAAAGATCACCTGCTTGAGTGCTGGTTATGACAAATCCTGCATCAGTTGTAGCTACAACACCCCATGTATTACCTGCGCCTTTTTCATCAAAAGTTCTGGCAGGTGCATTCCAACCCGCATGAGGTACCTTAGTTCTATATTTGAATTGATTTGGTATATTCGTCAAAGACCATATCTTACTAGCTGTTGTACATGGACCTACATCCCCATATATATCCCAAACTACTACATTTCCTTTCTTTACGATATTTACTGTCCATAATCGATTCTGTGCCCATGGTCCTCCTACTTCAAACTTATCACTATAGAATACTTCTGGATTTTCTTTGCTATGATAGACTAAAACTAATATCAGAACAACAATACCTATAATAATACCTATAACAGATAATATAATTGCCAACATTCTTTATTAGATGAAAATCTAAAAGTAATACAATTAAGATAAAATGTTGTTCTCTTTGATAGCCGTTGGATTTATTTTAGGTGTGCTGTACACAACTCAGATTCATTCACATACTTATAATGTCATTGTTGATAAATATCGAAGATTTAGAAAGTTAAATAAATTGGTAGCTTCTAAATACAAAACTAATTGGGAGATATTCTATCATAGCATAGAATTAATAGGGCGTTCATCATGGACAAATCTAATCCAATGGTTAAATGGTAATGTTAAAAAAGTAGACAGAAATTTATATGAAATTACATATGCGATAAATGGAAGGCTCTATAAAATGTTAATAAAACAGATTAGAGGTCCGGTGCCTATAAAAATGGTACTTGACAAGGATGGGAATGATATCACAGATAAAGTATTACCTTATATAGGACCCCAACATGATTTTCATTCAGCTGAGTTATATCCTAATTTTTTCTCTACTGAAAAGTTATGTTTTTTATCCCATGATGACAGTATGATCGAGTTTGAATCTGACGATGTCTTGACCTTGCAAAATTGAAAATTTAATCATCATCGAGATTAAATTAAATGAGCAACACAGGATACGAAGATATCATAGTTTTATTGGACAAATCTGGAAGTATGATTAATTCCGGAAATGAACCTATCGAAGCAATGAATAAGTTTATTTCTGATCAAAAAGAAGTAACACCAGAAGGATCACCTGCTACATTGTCTTTTTATACGTTTTCTACGTTTGTAGAAACTGTATATTCCGATCAACTACTTTGTAATATTGGCAAGTTTGAAAAATATGAGCCTAACGGATTGACATCTCTGTACGATGCTATTAGAAAAGCTATTACAGACAAGCTATGTACAGATAGGAAAGATAATGTGATTTTATTAATTGTAACAGATGGAAAAGATAATTCAAGCCAGAAAACAACCCAGAAAGAAGCTAAAGATATGATTAGTGAAGTTGAACTCAAATATAACTGGAAAACAATATTTTTAGGTGCTAATATTGATGTTCAACAAGAATCCAAAAATATTTCTAATCGTGCTATGTCTATCTCATTTGATCAGCAAGTAGCAGGTGGTTTATATAGAGAAGTTACTTCTGTAAGTAGAAGTATATCTGCAATGAGAACAAGAGAACCAAAGAGATTACCGTCTACACCCTAAATATAAATAATATGAGGGGGAACAACTAAATCATTGGAATTTTTTGATTGAATTAACAATAATTTTAAATTAGGAAATACTTCCCAATTTATGAACACCGTCGATTTTGTAGTTATGAACAAAATCGACGTTTTTGCTTTTTCTCCATCAGGAGTAGTAATAGGAAGAGTAAAATCACAATCGAAGAATTTAAGAATCCTCGGGAATTCTACTACCCATAAATGAGGATTTTCTTGTTTGTGTATAATGACTCTATCTATGGTATGTATATGAGTGCACCACAAGTTCAAAAAATCACATCCTTTTATACTTTCTGTCAATTTTAGCATTTTCAAATATCCGTTCCTTCTTCCATATTCGTGGAGTTTACGACATGTCTCCATTAGTCTAATAGAAGAAAAATCGTGAAGATAAGATACAATAGTTTGCATGACATCATCAGGTAAATCTTGAAGTTTTCTAATCATCTTATTAGAAAACGAATCTATGGATTAAATTCAATTTAGGGCATGTAAAAGAAAATCGTACCATCTGTTTGAGGTGAATAGGAACTATTCACCATATCAAAGAAGTTTCCTATTTTCTTAAGTCTATTTGGTATCATATCATTATAAAAATACCATTCTTTTTCATATTGTAATAAGCATGTATAATGCATGTTTCTGAATAATACAATAGAAGTTAAATATAAGTTTTGTATTTTTTCTAGTATTTCTACTTTCTTTTTGTTATATTTTCCATTGATAGGATTTAATCTATGAATGTTAAATATCAAAAAGGTAGAAGAAATAAATCTCCATACGGATTTCGTTAAGTTGTAATTCTTTCCTTGGAAATTTATCATGTTATTATCATCAAGGAAAGTCTCTGTAGTTATCGTCAAAGCATTCTTTAAAGAGTAAACAACCTTATCATCATTAGTAAGCATAAAAGGGTTTATTTCGACAATAGGAGAGGCTCTATTATCAATTGTTTCTGAACTCTGTATCCATTCGTTAGAATTAAAATCAAATAAATATACAGAATTACTAGTAGTAGCAGGATCAATTTGATATATGTTAAATAGATAACCCAAGAATTCTCCTGCATCTTGCATTTCGCTCGTATGAAATGCTTGTACTCCTGGACATCTCTTGATGATCTTTCTAAAACTAGAACAACTGGGAGTTTTCAGTTCTCCTTTTCCTCTTATATAATTAGTTATTTGTTTTACTTTCTTACTCATAGCAACTCTGCAATTGTAATCATCTTGTATAGTTTCCCCATAAAAAGACCATTTTTTATCTGGTATGTCTCTCATATCCTTATTCAGGATATACTTTTCTGTGATGATGTTAGGAATAGCTAATAATGCTATTATCACAGAATCCATGTAACAACTATTGTTATAATTGTGCAAACCTCTGAAGTTTTTAACGATAGAATTATTTACGTCTCTATGTAATTGTAACTGAGTTGACGGAGGTTTGAAAGCTAATTTTTTACGAGGAGGTTCAGAATCCACCGAAGATGGAATATATGGCATTGAAGTGAGCGATTCATATGAAGATGGTGGCCGATAAGGGGGTATATATGATGGTGGTGGGGGTCGAGATTGAGGAAGAGGGGAAGGTGTATAGGAAGGTGTATAGGAAGGTGTATAGGAAGGTGTATAGGAAGGTGTATAGGAAGGTGTATAGGAAGGTACATATGGTGGAAGTCTAGAATAAGAAATAGGAGAAGGTTTAGTTGAAGAAGGTATCTTATAATAAGAAGATTGAGAAGATTGAGAAGATTGAGAAGATAAAACTGGAGTCTGGATATATGATGGAAGACTAGGTCTACTAATTGAAGACGGCGGATTATAAGGTGGTGGAACATACGGTGGAACATACGGTGGAACATACGGTGGAACATACGGTGGAATAGTAGGAAGACGATATTTCTTACTCTTTTCTGTTATATTTATGAATTTTTTCTCATCAAATTCACCCACACCTGTTAAAGATTGAGCTTCTAACCAAAAAGGTATACTTCCGCTCTTTAAAATTAAATTTCTAATCAGAGCATCGATTCTCATTGCTCTACATACAGCTATAAATAAAAGTAAAGACAAAAAGTGTAGATCTATCTCATTTAGAAATAACATCATTCTTGTTATTCTCTTATAATTATGAGGTTCTATTAGACCAACATTTGATCCTTTTTCTTTTCTTACCAATGGTTTTGAAGGCATTACATTTAAATTATCCTTAGATACTCTAAATCCAAAGAAATCAATCATCCGATGAGTCATTAATATAACATTAAGCCTAAGCTCTTTGTCTTTTTTGAAATGCCTCACCAAATTATCAGTTAGTAAGGGTGATTTTGATAATCCTGGTTTTCTATTGGGAAAAACCCATTGTATATAATTATGAGTCACTTCTAGTTTATAATCATCCCATTTATTTAGTATATCTTTGAAGTAATAATTAGGATTACCATGCGCAGGATATTTATTCCTGTAAAAATCCAATTCTATAGTATCATTATCCATTTTATTTAAGTTTTACTCATTTATAATCAAAATTTTCAAATCTAAATGAATACTCAAAGCTATTTAGTATGGAGATGCATGGGTAATAATGATATATGCTCTCATCTTTTTGGAATTATCTCTTCTTATTGTTTAGCAGAGAATCTAAATAAGAGATTTATGGTTAAATGGTTTAGATCTGATAAAGACGAAGATATACTTAGTATAAATCTCCGTAATAAATATACATTAAACACTTCATTACCCCATCTGAAAGAATATCTCATTCCAGATTATGAATTAGCTTCTCTTTTAGAGGAAAATGATGTAGTAAAACTATGGATGAATAAGAGTATATGCATTAAATCATGTCATAATATGTATCAGCATTTTTGCGTAAATAGACCTAATTATAGATATAAAAGTTACCTTCTTGATATTCTAACTAAGTTACCCAAAATTATTAATATAAAACGTACAGTATATGATTTGATACCTAAAAATATAGGACAAGTTGTAGGAATACATATATGCAGAGGAAAATATACAGACGAAGAAAGTGTCAAAGATATTCTACACAAAATCAATATAGATCTTAAAACTAATCCAGAAACTAAATCTAATCATGTATTAGTAGTCTCCGATTATAGAGAAGACATAAAACTCGCAGAGAGTATACTTGAGAAAGTTACCATCATTCCTTGTTTTCATGATAATTTAAAAACTCTTACTATTACGGTTAATATGATTTCTCTGTCTAAATGTAAATCTCTCTATATAAAATGGTTCGATGATTTTTCTCGGTTGTCTGCAATTCTCAATCCTTATCGAAGTTTTTTTACCTTTGAACATCCTAATTACTTCATGTGTAGATATAAATGTCCTATCGACGAATTATTATCTTATTACAATCGAATGAAATAAAAACGAAAACTTAACAAAATCTCTTTTTAATACAAATGGAACCCTTCGATCTATTTGATAGAGTTCAGACAACATATGATGAGAAATGTAAGGATGATGTAAACATAGAGGAAGAAGAGGATGGGAAAGATGGGAAAGATAAGAAAGAAGATGAAGGAGAAAAGTGCGGTCATAAGAATACAATAGTTGAAAAAGATACCATGATATGTATAGAATGTGGAGAAGAAATAGTCAAAAAAACACAGCAAGATAAAGATTGGAGATTATATCATACGGATAGTAAGAAAACTAACGATATCTCTCGTACACATATCAGGAAGATAGATGAAAAATCTATTGATAAAGATGTTGAGAATTTGGGCTTCCCCGATAGCATAGTTATCGAAGCAGATAAGCTATATGCTCAAGTTACAGAAGGCAAGATATTTAGGGGTAATTCTAGGAGAAGTATAGTATTCGGATGTATAACAAGTATCATGAAAATAGTAGGAAAATCATTCGATTGTGATGATCTTATAAATGTATTTGGGTTAAATAAGAAGACTGCGATGAAAGGACTTAAATTTGTTAATCTTAAAGCTCCCAAAAAGTCAAATATCAGAACTACTTACATAACACCTTTACATTTAATAGAAGAGATTATGAATAAGTTTAATGCTACACCTGCACAGAAAAAAGAAGTACAAAATATATACAAAAAGATTCGTAATAAGTCATCCAAACTAAACAGAAGTAGGCCACAATCATTGGCATCAGCTGTAGTATTTTATTGGATATGCTCAAAAGGTATGAATATATCTTTGAAAGATTTTACCCAAAAAGTAAATTTAAGTGAATTAACAGTAAATAAAGTTGCTAAAGAAATAGCATTAGTAATGAAAACACCCAATGTCATATAAAAAGATGAATATTTGTTTTTAATGAATTTAGCATTAAAAACATGTGAGATGTATTGTGATCACTTCCTTTTTCTCGCCTTGATAGTTTTTTCTCTTAATATGGATGCTTGAGTCTTTTTCGTATTCATCATGGTATTTCTTTTCGTAATCTCATCTAATACTTCTGTCCTTATTTCTTCTCTTATTTCTTCTCTCATTTTCTTTCTTAATTGATCTTCTTTCTTATCATTAGATTCGATTTTCAACTCTTCTCCATGTGTGATAGTTGTTGAGTCTCTTGTTTTTTGATTATTCTTATAATCTTCGATAATCAATTTATATTCGTTCAATCTTAAATCTGATATTTCTATTTTTTTCTTCATATTGAAAATTATATCTTCATGGTTCTGTCTCAAATTTTTAATCTCCATGTCGTGTAATACACCTAAATTATTTATCGTTTCTTTAATAGTCGTGCTGTAATTATTCTTCTGGGTCTTGAGATCTTCTAAAAGAGAAGAATTCTCTTCTCTTAATTCTTTTATTATTTTCTCGTAATCTTCTATGATTTGATTGTATCTCTTATCCATGTTAGTATACTTGCTTTCTAATGTTTTGATCTGGCATCTTAAATTTTGACTGTCGTTAGTCCTATTAGTCCTATTTGTTATACAACTGTCACATAAAATATTCCCTCTTTTTGTCACAAAGTTATTACAATCTATTGTTCTTAAGTTTGCACAAGGGGTATGTTTTTCAGACATTTATCTATCTCTTTTTTAATATTCTGGATTTCTGCGAGGAGTAAGACACTCAAAAGGGAATAATTTACACTTGATGGACGCTTACCTTTATCTAAGGGTACTATTACTGGGAAGTATTCATATACTTCTTCTGCAATTAGACCTATATCAGTTTTCTTATTATCATGACCAACTGAAGAGTTAAAAGTAACGGGCCTGAGTTTATAAATATTCTCGATAGAAATAAGATTATTTATGTCTTGAATGTTTTCTTTCCATCTTCTAGAAGACGATATTGGATAGAGACACCCGCCATTCGAACTAGAAAAATTAACTTCAGTACCTGTAGAGAATGCAGTTAAATTATCAGGAAATGTAATAGTATTATCCCCATAAGATACTACTCCTTGTCCTATCACTATTTGTTGATTAGCACTAGAGGAACTAGTATCCGAACCATCACCTATACAAATGCATCCAGTACCATCAACACAAGATTGACCAGAATTAGTACCTACAAATATATTATTTGAACCTTCTACTGCGGAATGCCCAGATGATTGGCCTATAAAAACATTCCAATTTCCTTCTGTTAAAGATGAACCAGATACTGTTCCAATTAGAGTATTACCAAATCCTGAAGTTGTATTTAATCCAGATTCTGCACCTACAAACGTATTATAACTTCCACTTGATTTATTTTCAGAACAAACACCATCTCCTATATAAGTATTTTGAGCTCCTATGCTTTTTCTACCAGTTTGATTACCTACGAATGTATTTCTACCAGTAGATTTAGAAAATTCACCCGTGCAACACCCTATATATGTATTTTCACTACTACTTTCTTCATTCCCAGATTTATATCCATAAAAAGTATTCATTGTGGTGACATTTTTATTTTCGGAACCTATCATAGTATTATAGGTTTTTTCATCAATTTTAAAAATGGAATCTTTACCATCTACTCCATCCTTACCATCTACTCCATCCTTACCATCTACTCCATCCTTACCATCTACTCCATCTTTTCCATCTACTCCATCTTCACCATTTACTCCATCTTTACCATTTACTCCATCCTTACCATTTACTCCATCCTTACCATTTACTCCATCCTTACCATCTACTCCATCTTTACCATCTACTCCATCTTTACCATCTACTCCATCTTTACCATCTACTCCATCCTTACCATTTACTCCATCCTTACCATTTACTCCATCCTTACCATTTACTCCATCCTTACCATCTACTCCATCTTTTCCATCTACTCCATCCTTACCATCTTTACCATCTACTCCATCCTTACCATTTACTCCATCTACTCCATCCTTACCATCTTTACCATCTACTCCATCCTTACCATTTACTCCATCCTTACCATCTTTTCCATCTACTCCATCTACTCCATCCTTACCATCTTTACCATCTACTCCATCCTTACCATTTACTCCATCTTTTCCATCTACTCCATCTACTCCATCCTTACCATCCTTACCATCTACTCCATCTTTTCCATCCTTACCATCTACTCCATCTTTTCCATCCTTACCATCTACTCCACATATATCATTTTCAGAACATTTCTTTCTATTTATAATATACTTATTACCTTCCTCTATTTTTTCATACGATAAACACTGGATATCCTTTCTTTTAAAGGGACAATTCATACTTTTAATCCATGAATTACCATTAAAGACAAGATTTTCACATAATTTTGGGATAAGTTTCCTACCTCTAATATATCTATCTTTTCTACGAATAAATGTAGCTGTAGTCATTTATTCGTATAAAAATTAAGGAGCTCGCATAAATTCCAAACATCTACAATTGTCGGGTATTTTAGATAAGTTATAATCTACATAAGGAAGATTATTCCTTTGATTTGAGCATAGATTTGAATTTGGACAATTAGGTGACCCTGAAGGTGCTGGTCCTATGAAATTTTCTGATGAATTTGCCATTTTGATACGTAATCTTCCAGATTTAGGATCAGGATCAACTTTTATAACTTTAGTGGCTAATAAAACAACTACAACAATTGTTATCACCACGAATAACACTAATATTAACAATGCTATTTGGTTCATTTTTATTACTACCATATTTAAAAATCTAGGCATATTAAGTAAAATGGCTCACTTGGGAGAATTAATCGATAAAAGTTATGATCCGTCTAAAGATTATGTTTATTCTATCTTCCTTGAATACTTTGGTAACTTGGATATGACTAAAATTAAAGATGTAAATGATTATAGTATGTATGCTGCAAAGATCCATTGTCTTCTAAGTACAGAAAATAGATATTTATTTATTTTTACAGAAAAGGATGAAAATAAGCAAGATACTAGTATACCTTTTAGTTATTTTCGATGGTTGATCCTCGAAACTAGATCTCTACAAGATCAACATAATATACCTCCTCAGAATTATAAGCCCAGAAGATTAAAGTCATTAATGACACCTATCAATATGGTATCCAGAAATGATAAATATTATACTTATAAAGCAGAAAATTTACCTCTTCAGGTTACATTACTAGCAAAGAAACCCAAAGAATTAGAATATCAGCCAAAAGGTAATATAGTTGCTGCTTTGGAAACATATAATACTATAATTTCGTTTCTCACTTAAAAACACACATATTTCTTATAAATGTCAGTACTCGAAAAGGAACATAAAACTATAAACAGACCTTATTCACAGCTAGAGTTAAAAGTGAGGAGACAGAATCTAAGAAATAAGTTAAATCTAGGTTCTACTATGGCTAATCATGATTGCGGTCATTTTTATCTTACTAAATCTAAGGGAAGGAAGGAAAAATTAATCCTAGAGAAATCTGATACTACAATAGGATGTTGTTCTGTATGTTGGAAATTTGGTATTACACCAGATGATCTCAAGAATCTAGCTGATAAATTAATAGCATTTTATCAATCTAATTTCTATGAAGAACCAGTTAGATTAACTATAGGGCTAGTTGAAGCCGAATCCGATTTCTATGAATGGTTATATTCCGATTTTACTAACTAAAATTAAAGCCGCATGTATTTTTCTAAATGAGCATGTCATTTAGAAAATCAAACAATTCTTTGGTGGATTTACCATATATAAGGGAGGAGTTTAAATACAAACCTACAATTCAAGAGATCAAAGAGAAGGAAGAGAAAGGATATAATGCTCTCTCTAATAATATATGTGAAGCCCCAAAATCAATAGGAAAACATATAAAACCTCAAATTCCGACTCAATTTATATTTGATAAATTGACAGGACAGTGGAAATTAATAAATAAGGATCATTTCTTTTTCTTAGAAGGATGAAAAGATTCATTTATAACTGGAATCTTTTCCTGTATACTTGCACCTCTTTGTACTTCGCCTGCGAGTTCTTCTAATTTAGGTCTAAGTTCTATTAAAAAATTATCTTCATGACTATTTTTAGACTTGAATTCAAATGCAGGGGATAGTACACAGTTACTTTTCTGTGTTTTATATACTTCATCATAATCGTCCAATATCATTGTATTTTTCTCATCATATCCTTCTAATGCAAATGTTTTCCATAACAAAGATAGATCTTTGGTACCTTTTCTTTTCTTCTCAGATATATCGCAATGATAAGAGAAAAATATGTAATCTAATTTTCTGTCCTTTTTGAGTATAACCTTTTCTATTATGAATAGAGCATAATCCTTACTTGCGGCTGTCCATATAGATACAGTAAAGTTTTTGAAGAGAAAATCTAGGAATTCTTGTACTCCTGGTCGTTCAAATACAATATAATAACCATCCATATCATGAAAGACAAATTTAGCTGCTTTTTCCTTATTTTTATCAAAGTTATATTCTTCTACTGGTTCTGCTGAAACTAAAGTCTGATCAATATCAAGTAATATTTTAGGTTTTGTCATATCAACTGCACTACTCATCGATTTATTGTATAGTTTTTTATAGTTTTTATATACAGATTGAAACCTTCCCTTTTTTATTTCCTTGGAGGTTGTATTTTTTCTATTTCTGATCTCATCTTCATCATTTCATCTGCTTTAGCTCTTAGATTACTCTTTTCTGCCTTCTTCTTTGAAGTTCCGGGTCTTGCTTCTGGGCGTTGAGGTTTAGGTGTATCTATTACTATATTTTCATAATTTCCACTATCTTTCCTGATACGAGGTACAGGTATATTAATATTTTCAGGAGGATGTTGAGGAGGATGTTGAGGAGGATGTTGAGGAGGATGTTGAGGAGGATGTTGAGGAGGATATTGTGGAGGATATTGTGGAGTATCATCGCTACTATCACTATTGTCCATATTATCCATTTCTAGGATAGAATTTATATCAGAATATTGAGGTGAAGGTTGGAATTGTTGCATTTGAGGTGACTGAGGTGGTAAATGCCTTTGGGGTTGTACTTGATGTTGAAACTGTTGTTGGGACAAAGGTTGATGTAAAGATTGTTGTAAAGGTTGCTGTAAAGATTGGGGTGGTTTAATTTTATCAATAATAGTTTCTAACCATCTAAAAGCATGTTGACCTTCAAATTTTTCTATTCCCCCATCTTTATAGATATTTAAGATACATGGAACTTCTCTTATATCTATTTTCTTTGCCATTTTAATCCGGTTTCTGATCTCTTTGTTGTCTATGCATAATTCTTTCATAGTTAATTGATTCAGTATTTCAGCATTAAATCTAACTATTTCTGCAAATTTTTTGCAGCTTGAGGAATAGTTACTATATACTAATATTGTATGATCATTCATTTTTCTTAATCATTCTCTATACATTTTAAATCTATTAAAGAATCCATAAAGAATCCATAAAGATTTGCATAAATATAAACATGTATAGTAACACCGAAGAAATGTTGGATGGTAATAATTATAGATATGTCCTTTACAAAGCCGATAATGCTTGTATTAAACAATACTTTTCCCAAGATACAGTTAATCTTATATCAAAAAAGGTAACTCAACTGTTACAAGGTGTAGAACCAGAAAATAGACCTATTCTTGTTCCAGATGAAACCATAGTCAGCGTTATGTCTACTATTTATTATAATTTTAGACCTACCACAGGCGATATCTATGGTAGATATAATATACCTTCACATGAACAACAAAGTTATGTCCAAAGTATGATAGATCAAGTTATAGAAGTCATAACTTCTCAGATTAGGAATGAATATGGTTTCATAGAAAATAACTCTAAACTTACAATATGGACTACTGTATATGGTGATTTTAATAAATTCGGCCTTAGACAACATCCTCCTCTTAAGATTAATCATAGAAAACCTAATACAATGGAATTTAATATGAATTATTAATCAAGTTTATATGAGCAAAAGTGTATGGTATGTATATGAGTTGTTAAAATACTAAATGATTTCATTTAGTATAAAAAAAGTACAAATAACTCATTGGAGAGTAAATCAGATTCTTCATTAGTCACAGTAATACCATCTGAAGTATAAGATGCATCCCACAATCCTAATAAAGTTGTGATAACACCAAACATGATAAATCTCTTTAGTTTCTCTATCATTCAGGGTTTGTTATTATACTCAAAACTTTATATTACTTTCAAATAATGTCCCTCTTGATAACATTCTGGGGTAATCTATAAAATCACCATGATTTGTGTATTCTATTTTAACATTATTATCCCTAAAACTCTCGATTGTTTTGTCACCTCCATAAACTAATAATTGTTTCCAATGTAACCCTGAAGGAATATCTTCTACTGTTGTATCAAATGTTTCATTGTACATCTTAATAAGCAACATTTTACTATCCTTATACAAAGGATTTTTTTGTATATTCAAATCCCGTAAGAACTCCCTACAACATGTGAAAGAACAAAATGCACCATCTGTTACATAAAAACCTTTCGGAATAACTGAAAACCTATCGTCTTCATTGTCTTTTAATTCTTTTATTCTTTCATATGGGACATTCTCTTTGATGATGTATTTTTCTCTACTTATTTCGGAATAATAATTCTTTACTATTTGATGAGGAACATATCTTATAGGACATCCTATCGGAATCACATCGATAGGAAAAGGATGTCTATCCCAAAAACAATGATAATAAGATCTATCTGAATGATTTTTATTAGTCTCAAAATCAATCATTGATATTGAACATTTTTTTGGATGTTTGGCTTCATCTAAATAAGATAAAAATGTACGTTGTTCAGGTATCTTCTCAATTTCATCAATCGTAGTTGTTAATTCTGGGTCTGGCTTATCTATTCCGATATTTGAAGATAAAGTAATACCATATTTTTTATCAATCCTTTCTGGGATAATACCTTTCAACGTAAATTGATATTTATTATCTTTCTTTTTATCACTCTTAGACTTCAATGATTTCGGCATTTACTGCTTACTATTTTAATTCTAAAATTCGTTTTGATAAAAGATGTCTTTCTGGATACAAGACCCAACTCAGTTATTTAGGAATACTCAGATAATACCTCTTACTAGTATGACTCTTGAAGAACAGATGAATGCATTGACTAGATTAATAATAGTAATTTTTCTCATCATGTTACTTTTCAATATAACCTATTCTATATGTTTTTTAATAGCTGGCATTGCGTTGATTATTATATTATTCTATGTTCAAAGAAAGAAGATGCAAGGATGTCAAGAAAATTATACTAATCTCCAATTTCCCACTAAGCTTGAAGTAAATCCAAGCAGTATTTGTCAGATACCATCTGATACTAAAAACGATATTAATACTTATATCCTCCGTAATGAAGGACCCCAGTTTTTCTGCAATGATCAAGTTCCATTTCAAATGAACCAACCTTATTATAAATCAGTCAATTTTGCTCTAAGTAAAGGTCAAAATCCACAAACTAAAGTACCACCCCCTATTATACCACCTATAATGTCAGATCATTGGAAAGCTAATGATTTAGTAGTAAGATCAGGTATTAATAGTACTACACAAAAAGAATCTTATTTATCTGGGTATGCAGTTTCTAATTGTTGTAGCATGAATAATAAAACTATAATACCTGAAAGTCAAGAAGATTATATTACTCCTAAACCAGCAGAAGCTATGCCATTTATGAATACTAGTTTCCGACCTCAATATGTAGAAGAAGGATATACAACTCCTAAACCAGCTCAAGCTATGCCATTTATGAATACTAGTTTCCGACCTCAATATGTAGAAGAAGGATATAGGGATGAAAATAAGGAAGATTATATTACTCCTAAACCAGCTCAAGCTATGCCATTTATGAATACTAGTTTCCGACCTCAATATGTACAAGAAGGATATGAGGAAGGATATGATGGAGCATATTATCAAACACCAGAAAGAGCTCGAGTTTCTTCTTCTTGTGGGTATAACGTTCCTATACCAGAGCAGAATAACTATGATAAAGAAGCAAATTTATATGTAAAAAATCTGACCACGCAGAATGTCCAACCAGATACATATTCGTATTCAGAAGTTATGGAGCCTATTAATGCAAATATAGGCATTTCATTCCAACCTCAATTTCCTCCCCTATCTTGCCATAGAAATGATGATGGAGTACTTTATACTGAATCGATGAATTATCCTACCCCTAAACCTAGTAATGAAGGTTATACTATCACAACTGATCCAGCTGATGTTTATGATCCTCGTTTTAGTGGTTATGGCACATCTTACCGAAGTTATACAGATGAAAATCTCGGACAAACGAGATATGCTTATGATGATGTAGATGCTATAAGAAGACCCAATTATATTACTAGGAGTAAAATAGACTTTCTTCCATATGCTGATAGTTATGGTCCCATGAAACCAAATGCTGAATTTGGCAATCCACTTACACATGACATAAGAGGGCTTGTTCAAGATAGTTGGATGAGAAATTCTTTACAGTTTAGGAATGAATTAAGTGAGAGATTAATGAGAAAGATTAATAATGAGCATTGGCAGAGAAGAGTTGCACCCAAATATACTTAAACTATTATTCAAACATTCCCAAAAATGATTTCTCATTTAAGTAGTACATGCAAAAACAAAATGGCTCTCTTTGATTACACTACAATTATGAATATGCCTTGTACTAAAATTAACTGGGAATTTAAATCAATGTTTGATTACACAGTTGTCAATTCTGAAGATATGTTTTTGATAGATGAGAATAAGAAATTTGTCAACGTCTCCTATAAGACGATGAAGATGATATCTGCCAAGAAGGATATCGACTGTCTTGAATGTTTCTATTCTCATGACAATAATTTCATCTATATTAACGAACTTGCAGGTGCATATATCAATTATTCTACAAGTGATCCAAATACATTAGTGATAGGCATGCTTAAACCTATCCAGTATTTGACAGAAGGT
>Ga0100403_1000880_pt1 | contig 29256 bp, 33 predicted proteins | sample CryGeymet201501t_FD_83663 | JGI IMG/M metagenome (GOLD analysis project Ga0100403, IMG submission 83663) | Groundwater microbial communities from Crystal Geyser aquifers in Utah, USA - Crystal Geyser metaG 2015-01t | ecosystem: Environmental > Aquatic > Deep subsurface > Groundwater | place... | reverse complement strand
GGCCAAATTCGCTAGGATTTGGAATCGGCTGCTTGAGCTTGACGCGGAGGCTCACGACGTGAGCGAAGACGACATTTTCGACGGAGGTGAGCTATGAGCAGTAGAAGTATTGTGCTTGGTATAGACAACGCAGATGAAGTTGTCGTCGTCGATGATTATGCTGGCCTGCCTTGTCATGCCATAGAGCACGACATTTGGTATGCCGGTGACACAGGCTGGTATGGTAGCAGGTATCTGTATGACTTTGAGCAGGAGTGCTGGTGCTGGATACCTGCATGCGACTGGTGCGATAGATCACCACAGCCACTGGACGTGGTGACACTGGCACCACGCGACCTTGAGGTAGGCGACTGTCTGCTAGTCCTACGTGATCTAGATCCATTCGTCGTGACCGTGACTGCAATCCTTGATCTTGACTATGCAGAGCAGATTGCCGCATATCTGACCACCTCCGTAGGTGAGTAGATATGTATGCGCTCACGGATTACATATCAGGTGAGGATCAAGCGCTGGTGAGGCAGCGGCTCAAGGCTTTGCTGCCTCACCACTTCGCTGGCGTTACTCTCACCGCGAAGAGCAGCATTGACACCAGCACCAGCGCTCCTGCGCAGGCGTTCAAGTACGGTATCTACGGCCAATCTGGCTGGCTCACCGCCACCAACAAACCGGCCGGATACTACGCCAAGCAGTCCAACGGCAAGCCGGTCTTTGTGCCGTACCAGACAAGCGAATATCGCAGACCTCTTCCAAAGCTCCACCTTCTGCGATGCAGCCGTAGCAGCCAGACTTGCCGACATGGCCGAAGAGCTAGTCAAGCAACGCGGCAAGCTCACTGGCAATAGATTATTTGCGAAAAGAATCGCCATACATCGGCGCTGGCAATAATGGAGACGCTTCGGGGGCTTGGGGCGCGGTGGCCCTTTTTATTTTTGTGGTGATGCCAATCTCAGCAATCCCCGTCTTCGGTCCTACTCTCGCTGGCCTCGTCTTTGTTGCCTATATTTTCAGAAAGTGACATTTCTGAGAATATAATAAAACACAAGGAAGACAATCAATCGTCAGACATCGATTCTCCTATCCTTCCTGCGGGCTTTTTGCTGCGTCACCGTTTTGACACGACATGCCCCAAATGTAATCGTTTTGGGATGAATTCTCGAAAAAGTAGGACGGTGCTTGCAGGAATCAACAGGTATAGCATATAATAGACTCAACGGCGAGCTATCACATCATCGCTTTCAACCTGCCTTCAAGGCAAAAAACCCCGGAGTTTTCATGTATTCCCTCCGGGGTTTTTCTTTGGACTTGCGTTAAGCAAGCTGCTGACGATTCGATGGTTTCCGAATTTCTTTTCAGCAGATAGAGGAATACTGGTGCCCGATATATAATGGAGTCCTAAGAGTTTCCCTGGAGTGATAGCCAGCGAACCTTAAAGGAGTACAAAATGAAAATCCACGACATCCTCACCGAAACAGAATTCAGCCATATCCGAAGGCAGTTCGCGAAACTGATAGACTCTCATTTTTTCAGAAGACACAGTTTGGTATCAGCGACATCGACAGAGTTATGGCAAAAAGGCAAAGAAATCCAATCATGTTTCGATTATGGAATCAATGAAGGATTTGGTTGGTATTCAGTCCTGAACCGCAAAAACAAGTATTGGAAAAACAATCAAACACACTTTATAGATAGTAAAGAGAATGAGAACAAGAAGATTCCCCTTGGAACCAAAAAGAAAATACTCAATACTCTATTCGATGAAGACAGAACATCAAGAGAAAATGGAACAACCATCAATCATATGATAGGATTCCCGAAATCTGGCGATGGACTGACAAACATTATTTTCGCAGACTATGATTTCCACGACACAAAAGAACAACTTTCGGATGTAGACTCTATGCTTCGAGAGAATGGCTTCCTGGTATTATTTTCCTCCAGGCAAGGATTACACGCCTGGAAGTTTCTAAATAATACCTGCACCACGGATGACGCACGAGCATACCTTCAGACGTTGCCCTTCAAGGAGAGATTGGATACACATCCTTTCTCCAACGCCCACCAGCCCATGCCTTGCATTTTCGCGAAAAATAAAGCTGGCTCCCTGGCGAAAGAGAACTTATGGCGAATGTCCCAATTCTTCTCAGGACCCGTGCTTCACGACGCTCCAGCTTCCTCTCCTGTTATCTACAACAATCTATTAGTAGATGAGTTTCCAGCCACCGTGCCACCACCCTCTGTCCCTTCGCTGCGGGACGGCCTTCGCATCAGCATCTCAGAGGCTCTGCAACGCATTTCCGGGGCTGCAACCCTCTCCCCTGTTATCTACAACAATCTATTAGTAGATATTCAGATTCCAGAGGGCCACTGGCATGAACAGATGAGGCTCACGGGTCGCAGCTATCGAATGAATCTTGAGACGGTCGAAGAAGATGTTCGTCAACTCTCTCCAAATTGTTCTGAGAACACAATTAAGGACAGAATCCGTAAAACCAAAGGCGATATTCTCTATCATCAGAAAAACAAAACTCAGAAAAACAATGAAGACGTTCTCTCTGTCCTCGAAGAGGCTGTCATCCAAGCCTGTCCTGAAAATCGAAAGACGAAAGCTGAAGCATTGCGCCAACGTCGCGTCCTGGTGGGGACTGTGGCATTCTTAATAGCCTACCGCATGAGAAAGGGCGGCGACCGAGTTTATTTAACCTACGAGGCTATTAAGCAGGCGATTGAATGGGAGGGCGAGAACATCGAATTGCACGATAATGTTATGAGGTTCGTTTATAAGATTATCGATAGGGCTGACGAGAAACTTTTCAAGGCTGGTAATAAAAGACAGCAGAAAGGAATGAATATCTATCTGAAAAATGAATTCGCAATCAGAATCATCGAAGCCATGGAGCCGATTAAAGTTGAAGATGACATCACAGAAGAAGACAGAGTTCTTATTGTCCTGAACTGTCTGTGGTGGGAAGACAACGATGAATTCCAGACCGCAGAGGCCCCTGTGGTGTGGCAATGGCGGGTGCCAAACAAATCCGCAGCTTGAAAAATTCCTATCAGGCAGGCGGATAGCCGTTATAATGAAGACAGGAGACGAAAACAATGAAAAGAGATATAGTCGATGTTTTGTATATGAAATCTGATAAGTTAATGAGGCTAGCAGAAAATTTAGCTAGTGAATTGTGGAGAGTAGACGACGAGGATGATTCCTTCCATCCAGAAGATGTTGATTGGGATGACCTCTATAACTGGGAATACATCGAAAATAGCAACACATGCTATTGTTGTAACAAAAATATTGTAATGGGAATCCGAATATGGACATGTAATCGCCATACAAACTTTTCTGGAAATCCATATTTTAATAAAAGAATATACTTTGTGTGCGATTCGTGCCTAAGCGAACATAAGCCCAGATATGGTTTTGAGGATGTGTAAATGAAACCCTGTGATTGGTTCATCATCTGGATTGCTTGGCTGACGCTGTTGCTCATCCAGTTTGTGACGCTATACCAAGTTGTCCACATCGACGACAAGCACGATGCCAGAATTCCGCGCATCCAATTCAGGGCTTGACATCCCTCTGCCCCTGTGCTATAATAGTCGAAGGAGACAGGACATGGGCAAGATTCTCATCACCAAAGAGCGGCAGGCCCGCCTGGATGCCGCAGCCGAGTTGAAAGCCGCACATGAGGCGAGCTATGCTGGATTGTCATTTGAAGACTGGCCCGATTATGGTATCAAGGAATTGAGGGAGCTAAATGATTCTCGCAAGTATAAATCCGAAGAAGTCAGAAATGCTCAAAAAGATTGGCTGAAGGCTTTGGCCCCTTTAGATGATATTAGCCGCAGAACTGCCGTCAAAAAGCATAAACTAATCTGTTACCAAAAGAAGCAAGAAAATCAGGGGAATCAAAATACTGGAGTAGTTTGGTTTGTATTTTTTAATCCATTCGCTATTCTGTATTTTATCTGGCTGCTTTGCCAATGATGATTTTCAACATGGCCGCAGAAGAACTCTTCTTCATCATCCTGCCATACCTGCTTTTCTTCGGCGCAGCAGCTTTGCTCTGGTTCATCATCCGCTCTGCTGTCAAATCTGGAATCAGGTCAGCAGAGAAATCGTCTCAGTCGCCGATATAATTGGTGCATGACACCAGAAGAACTCGTTCTCGCTGATAAAGTCATATCAGCATACCTGCAATACAATTTCATTTCCATCCCCGGCTATGAGCTAGAAGACCTGAAACAGGAATGCCGCATCCTGGTCTGGGAAAACTGGCACAAGTTTGACCCCGCCAAATCCAAGCCTTCATCTTGGATACAAATGATTCTTTGGGCAAGGCTCTGCACCATCCTGAAGACCGCAGCGCAAAGAGAACTCCCCATCATCCCCGATTTTGAATTTGAATTCCTCCCCGACGACAGCCCCTCCACCGAAGCCAGTTACATAAAATCCGCTCGAAAAACAGAACTGCAAAAATGCCTCTCAAAGCATTTGACTGAAATAGAGTTCTCAGTTTTTGAACTGTATTTGAAAGACTTGGAGATGTCCGAAATTGCAGCACGATTGGGCACCAGCGGCAAGTCTGTTGACAATGCCCTATGCCGCATTCGAGGAAAGATAAAACAGCGCTCCGAAGATATTAGAGAAATTATGGCTTGAAAATAATCTGAAGAAATTAGAGGAATTGTCAAATCGCCCCGATAAATTGTTATCGAGGTTGCGAAATGAGACAGTTAAACTCAAGCATCTTAAATGCAAAGCCATTAGATTTCAGTCAATTCCCAATCCGAAAAAACCTGCCACTCATCCATAAGATAAACTCGACCTACGATATCACCAATTTCGATAACCAAAAGTGTTTCGATTTGGCCAAAAAGATAATGCGGCGAGACTCAGATTTTCGCCTTTCCACAGGACAGACAGCAGACGAAAGCAAAATCTGGCAGCAAGCCATATCCCTCACCGCAGAATACCCCGCTTACGATTACCTGACTAAGAAATTCCCCGACAGGATGGTCTCACCGCCGGACCACCACTATTATAGAAAATCAGAATTGGGCTGCAAGCCCGACTTGTCCATTTTAATAGGAGAAGAGGCCGTCAGCGTCTCTGTCAAGACCTGTGTCAAACCCTATACGACGGATTACCACACCGAAAGAGTTTATCCAGGGCTGCTCGAAGATTTGCCAACTGAATTCGAGACCGACGAATACATTTACTATCCCTGCCAAAACTACCACACGAAATCCAACCCACATGAACTTGTCATCCTATGTCGCTACGATGAGGATTGGCAGACTGGACAAGAAACAATCACTCTGAAATGGTCTGTCAATTCTAAAGTCCTGAAACCATTCTACATCTGGAGCCATAGACAGAGACACCTCATGGTTGTCCAAGAAAAGGATATCCAATGGATTTATGACAATCAGGACCAAGTTAAAGATTTCATTACATATAAGTAGAGTTTGAGATATAATAGAGTAGAGGATTTACAATGAAGGTACACTTTGTCGGTGATGTTCAAGCAAGTCACTCTCTTAGCATTATGGCAAGACCAGTTGTTGTTGCCTTGTCAAAAGAGTATGACATTAGTATACAACAGTGGGGATTTTTTCCGCAAAATCTTGTCAATGACCAGTATACAGACATTATCAACGCTTTATGCGAAAAGCCGCAACCGCAACTCACCGACCAAGACTTTGAAATCCGCTGCAAGTTTCCACTCAATACTTTGCCACCAGACCACAAAGCAAAGATTATCTCTTGGACTCCGTGGGAGTTGGACCATCTGCCAATCCAATTCACCGAATTCTTCAATCGATATGCTACCGCTGTCGTTGGAGTATGTCCATATAATGCTGAGGTGTTCAACAAAACATTGACCAATCCTGTCGTTCATCATATTCCACCACCAATTCATCAAGCATATTGGGATGCTGAGAATGGACCAACTGATGAAGAAACAACAATTCTCTACGATGCCGGTGCAACTTGGAGAAAAGGCAGCGATATTTTTATGCAACTCATGAAAAGATTTGCAGGTATGCCAGAAGTTAAATTTATTTGGAAGGACACAAAAATCTACAATAGTTTTATGTTTCCAGAGATACAAAAACTTAATGTGACTTGTGAATATATTATCAAAGATTACACTTTTGAGCAGATGGCTAACCTATACAAACGTTCTGATATAATAGTTTATCCAACAAGAGCGGAGGGTTTCGGCTATTGTCCAGCCCAAGGTTTAGTCATGGGTAAACATGTAGTTTCTCCAAACCATACCGGATTGAACTACGTAACTGATAACAATTCCTTTGTTGTGGATTGCGATGCGGTTGAATGTCATCCCAATAATATATTGTCAGAACAATTCGGCTATACTTTTGACCAGCCTGTCCACGTCGCTGAGCCGAACCAGGGGCATCTATATGCACAGGTAGTCAGGGCTATGGCTACAAAATCACCTAAGCAGAGCAGGGAGCACCTGCTCCGCTATATGAGCAGGTACACGGACGAGTTCGTCAGCAACATGTGGATGGAGTTTTTGGAGGAATTAAAATGATTTACGTAAGCATTGGAAAAGTGAGTGAGATTTTGGGTGTTGCCCCGTCAACTTTGAGAGCATGGGAAAAGGATGGGAAGATTCATCCGACCAGAACCCCAGGTGGGCATAGGCGATATCTGGTATCAGAAGTCGAGAATCTATTCAGAGTGCAGGAGGCAGTCGTATGTATTCATTAAGAGACATCGTTGCAATTCCATCTATTCGTCAGCAGGCAATGGATATTGTCAAAGGCATATGTCCAGACAACCCAAACATTGTTGAGATAGGGTCCAGTCGCAGATTTACACAAGAGGCAGTGCAAATGGAGGGACTCATTTCATTGCATTTGCTTGACCTGTGCGATGAGAAGCAGGGCGAGTATTGGAGCGTTGACATTGACCCAATCACGGCATTTGCCCTTGACAAGATATTTGTTGGGCACGCTGCACATGCAATCTGCCAAAACGGAGAGGAGTGGAGCAAGAGCTTTGAGAACCCCATTGATGTGCTTGTGCTCGATAGTATGGATGTCGGATTAGAGGGATACAAGGAACATCATAGGAATTTATACCTTAATTTGAGAGAAAGACTACAAAAAGATAGTATTCTTGTCTTGGATGATGTGTATCCGATTGATGGCTTGGGCAAGGGAGAACTGGTTTTACCTTTAGCAATAGAAGATGGATTTAAGTATTTAATGCAGGGTTATGTTGTGGTAATGAGGAGAGATTAAAATGTCAAGCATTTCGCTTATTAGTGTCGTTCGGAACGAGGAGCGTTACATTGCCAGGATGATAGAATCTGCTGCGAAGATTGTGAACGAGATTGTCATCGTTGACCAACAATCGGAAGATAGAACGCAAGAGATTGCAGTTAAGGTAGCACATAATTATGGATTACCATTGACCTATTTTGTAGATGATAAGGTTGGCTATGCTGAATTGTCCAGACAGAAGGCGATTGACCTTGCGACATCAGAGTATATCCTGCTGCTGGATGGCGATGAAATGTTGACCAATCACGAAGCGCTATTGCTGGCCGAAGGCGATGGCTATTATTTAAGCAGGAAAACCGTTGTCCATATGGATAGCACTTCTTGTATTGAATATGTGGGACACGAGCAGTTACGATATGCAAGAAGACAAAGGTGCGGACACGTAGACTCTATTCATGATACCATAAGAGTTAATGGACATGTAGGTTTCATCCCGCGTGCAATCTTGGAATTGAAGACGGTAGAAAATACGCTGAGCGATTACAAAAGATATGAGACCATTCAACACCATGATTTCCAAGTAGATTTCATCAAGCACCTTGAGGAATACTTGAGGAATGGTCCGCCTGAAACACCATGGATTCCGCCGTATTGGGAACGGCCCGAGGCTTTCTGATGAAACTTGAAACCGACGAATACATTTGCTCAAGAAAGGTCATGAACGTCATCATAGTTTTCGGAGATGATAAGTATGATGAGATTTGTGAATTGTGGTATCATCGCGGCGTGACCGATGAGCGAAAGAGACAGTTCGAGCAGTTTATGGGCGAAGGAAGAATTGTGGACGCTGAACCAGAAGAGTATTTATTTATGTATGACTCAGACCATATGTTTGTAACAAAGGACAATAAATCAATAGAGTTTAGTTTTGACATTGAATATGTTCAGGGAGTAAATGATGCTAAGTGACTTGTTAGACTATAATGTTGGAGACCGAATTTTATGCGGCAAAACAAACAGGGGGAAGTTTATTACTGTGGACACAGAAAACATCTAAATACAAAGGTGTTTATTGGAATAAACATAAAAACAAATATATGTCAAGAATAACACTTAATGGTAAACTGATGTTTATAGGATATTTTAATAATGAAACTTTAGCAGCCCAGGCATATGATGAAAAAGCAAAAGAATTACACGGAGAATATGCAAGGTTAAATTTTAAACAGGAGGGATTCAATGCCATTATCTAATTTGCAGATTTTAGCTTTTGAAATAGGAAAGAACTGCGATATGTGTAAAGAACATGTCGAATGTCCCGTAAACATTAAAGACAGATTTAATGGTAAACCATATGAATTAACTATTGATAAGATTGTTGAGACAGCCCATAAGGCAAAGGACTTGGGGTTTAAGGGGTGGATTGCTTACCATAGATACAATTCTCCAACCATGTATTGGCCGCGAGTGCGTGACTGTATCCGGTCATTAGATGGATTTAAGCATTTACTATGGGATTCTGGAAACCAACTAACAGAGGAAATGATTCCATACTTTGATACTATCCATATCACTAATTATAGGAACCATGACTTTACTGAGTGGCAGAATAAATATCCAGAGGTAAACTGGATTGTAAGAGATATCACCCTGGATGATAGACTAAACCAAGAAAATTGGGGTAACCGAAACGAATTTGTCATCTGCAACAGACCAAAGTATATCGAATTACCAATCGATTTTGCGGGTAACGTGACACTCTGCTGCTACGATTTCAATGCAAAAGAGGCATTCGGCAACATTTTCGAAGAAGATTTTACCAGTATAATTGAGAATAAATATAAACAGGTAACTGAAAGCCTGACTGGTTGCAGCAATATGGCACCAGAGATATGCAAACGATGTCCATACCAATACAGGAATTTAAACGTATTTTAGTAGGGATGAGGCGATGAAAGCAATAACGGATAGTAAGAGGTTTTTAAGTATGCAAAAGATGAAGTTATTCCTTTTGGGATTGATATCGCTCGCGCTCATCGGGCTGAGTCTCCCGACACATAGCCAGTTAATGATGAATGCTGCCGTCGCCCAGCAGGTAATCAAAGAAGATATCCAAGATGTTATGGATTCAAATAAAAATGACCATATTCAGGGGTTGCTAGGAGATGCTGGTGAATTGGCTCTTCTCAACTTTTCGGACATTGAGAGAATGACGCAGGAGAATGGAGTTCGCAACACGTCTTTCATAGTCCTTGTGTTTTTGTTGGTGTCAATCGTAGGATGGATATTGACATCCTTCCCGAAGCAGATTGCAAAAGACCGGCAATTTTATATTGATGAGGTAAAAGAGCAGAGGAAAGCAGATAAAGAAGAGCGAGCATTGGATAGAGAATTATATGATAGCCAAATGAGTAGGATTTTGGATGCGTTCGAAAATAGAATATCAGCCCTAATGAATGATGTGTCGAGTAGGATGCATGGATGCCCGTATAATAAAAAGGACTAAAGGTGTAGATAATGGGAAGCAGAGTCCCCAGAAAAACTGGTGGTAATCAAATGGATGGGACAGGAAAAATCATGTCTGAAGATTTGGCAAAACATTTGGCAGATGAGATTGTTGCTGGACACCTTGAAGAATTCCAAGCCTCTCGTGTCCCACTCATACGATGGAGGCGGTTCTTCGCAGGCTATGCGATGTCGGGATTAGCTATAAAAAGTCTCAACGCGGCGAGCATGAATTTCGCAACGTTATCTCGATGGAAGAATTCCAAACCGTGGTTCCTCGATGTTATGAATCAGCTTGAGGAAACAATGGTGGAGCGCGTCTATGATACAGCCAAAGAAATCGCCATGGAAGGCAATGACCCAAAGTTTGTGCAATGGTTTTTGACCCAGATGCGACCGGAACAATTTGATGGCAGGATTAGAATTCAAGCGGATATCAATCACAGTGTTTCACACTTGACGAGAGAGGAGTTGCTTGAACTGCTTGAGCGTGGAGAGGATGGATAACTTAGACCTAAAACTCGCAGCAAGATTAGAACTTTGCAGGAGAGATTTTGCAGAGTTCTATTCGTTTGTCTCGGGTTGGGTTGTTCCTGACCACATCAGAATACTCTCTGAGAAGTTGCAGGCATTGGGGCACGATGACAAATTGATTGTCGCGATGCCTAGGCGTCACGGCAAGTCAACAAGCATTGCGCAGCTTTATCCTATCTGGCTAATGGGTCGTGCAGTTGCCGCAGGCTGCGATGAACAGGTTGGCATTTTTACTTACGGCCAAAGCCTCTCTAACGACAACTCATATTTTGCAAGGCAGTTCTTTAACACATCCTTTTATCGAATGGTATTTCCAACTGCTGATATAGTCTCTGAAAACATTACCAACTGGAGAATTAAAGGCGACCACCGAATTTCTTATACTGCATCTTCCGTCGGAGGAGTAGGAACCGGAAAGGGGTTTAACACGCTGATTGTCGATGACCCTCACAAAGACTGGGCAGAAACGAGAAACCGTGATTTAACATCCAAGGTTTATGATTGGTATCAGTCCATCGCCTCGACGGGGTTGGAGAAGGGTGGCAAGATAGTCATCCTGGCTACTCGTTGGTGCGACCATGATTTAACAGCGAGGGCCTTAGAGAATGGCGGATACGACTATTTATTTTTGCCAGCAGTCACGGATGAGCAAGCCCTTTGGCCCCAGCAATTCCCCATGTCAAGACTTATGGAAATAAAGAAAGACTCTGGAAATAAAGTATGGCAATGTTTATACATGCAGAACCCGATTCCTGACGAAGGAAAGCTGATTAAGAAGGACTTCATCAAAAGATGCGACCGACCAAAGTCATTCAAAAACACGATAATATCGTGGGATACAGCGTCAACCATTTCTAAAACCGCTGATTACTCGGTAGGAATTGAATTAGGTATCGACGAACACAATAATTACTACGTGCTCGATATGATAAGAGTTCAGTTTGAGTTTCCTGAGCTGATACAATTGATAAAGACTTGGGGACGTTCAGAGTCAATCTATATCGAAGAGAAAGATTCAGGGATACAGGTAATGCAAGTTTTGAGAAGAGAGAAAGGAAGACGTTCCTTTATCGGCCGCAAGCCAAAGATATCGAAAGAAGCAAGACTTGAGGCAATCAGCCCGAAATTTGAAGCTGGCAAGGTCTTTTTCACTGATGAATTCGCCGAACTCGAAAAGGAATTGTTACAGTTTCCAGACGGGGCACATGACGATTGTGTTGATGCGTTGAGTCAGGGCATTCATAATTTTCCTACCGTTGAGGTTTCAGCAGTCGGAGATAGGACAAAAACTATTCAGCAAAGTGCATACCAAGGAATATTTGGGAGATAAAACATGAAAATATGTGGTGTTTATATTATCTCTAACATGGTAAATGGTAAAGTTTATATTGGACAAAGTCTAAATTGGAGGCAGCATAATGTTAATAGACCCATATAAGAATTTCTTCCCAAAATCATTTAATCCCAATTTCCGAAATCTCTCAGTCTATCGTGAGATACTAACTAAAGATACAATGGTTGTTTATGCCTATGACTTTGTTAGACGTGGGATAGTCGGAAGACTTGGCGAATACGTAAATGAAAATCCTGATATCAAGGAATTTGTTGACAACGCTGTTGTGCCAGCCATCAAAGAAGCATTGCCTTCCATATTGTCTGCAATCTATTGGGGTGTTTCCATTTCTGAATTGGTAAAGAAACCAGTCGGAGATGAGGTCCATCTTGCCAAGATTTACACTGCATGTGCAGACCTATGGTGGGGCAGTCGCGCTTGGGAAGAAAATGAATACCACGAACTCGAAAGTGTGAACTTCGTTTCAGACAATATTCCCATCTATGACGAGAATGGCATTCAACAGTTGGCCGTCTATACATACCGACCAGAGTATTCAGACTATTATGGATTCGCGACAGCAACCCAAGTGTATCCCTACTGGTATGTCAAGAGCCGATTGCTTTCCTTCTACGCAATTTATCTTGAGAAGAACGCAAGCCCAACCAAAGTCTTTAAGACTGATGGGAATGATGATGAAAGAATTCAATCTCAAGAAAGAAACAGCGGAACGGCGGAAGCCGTTATCGTCAGCAAAGACACAGATGTTGATATCATTGAATCAAGCCACGCAGCCGGTGAGGAATTCAAAGATGGCATTGACTTAATGGACAAATATATACTTTTGAGCTTCTATATCCCACGACTTGCTGTTGATGAGGGAGTTTATTCAACAAGGGCACAAGCTGAAGTTCATAATGATGTTTACCTTAAGTCGGAATTGACATTGGCTAATAATACTGCCGAATGGCTTGTTCAGAACATTGTTAGCCCAATGGTGATTTTGAACTATGGTCATCAGGAAGAATATGGCAGCTTTGCAATCAACGATGGAAATGAACTTGACATGCAGCAATGGTCAGGCATCATCAAGAACTTGAAGGACGTTGAATTGTTTAATGCTGGAATTGAAAGCCATATGCAATGGGCCAGCGAGAAGTTTGGAATTCCAATGGAAGAAATGACAATGATGGAAAATGTATTGGAGGACACACATAATGGAGAAGACGACTTGCAAGATGACAATTAACATATCGACACAATTCGTGCCAACTCATTTCTTTGCTCGCTATGCACAATGGGAGCATCATGTGAAAGTAGGGCACGAGGACAAAGAAGTGGCTTTTGATTTTCCTTACATAAATCTTGGGGCAGGCGTAATCAACTTGGCAAGGTGCCAACAGGTTGAAGAGTTCTTGTTGAACTCAAAGGCGGAATGGTTTATGAATATAGATTGTGATGAAACTTGGGATGAAAACAGTATTTCAAGATTATTGGACACTGATTCTGATATTGTTTCGGCAGTTGTCCATTCAAAGCAGGCACCGCATACCCCCAATTTCTATTATTGGGATGCTGAGAATGGAGAATTCGTGGATTGGGATAAAGAAATTCCGTATGAAACCTTCGAGGTTGACGCTGTTGGGTTCGGGTTCATAGGAATTCGCAGGCCAGTGCTAGAAGTTTTGTGGCACAAGTATGGTGCGACCCTATTCGATAGGCCGAGATTTAACAAGTGGAATAACATCTTCATGGGAGAAGACGTGAGTTTTTGCTACAAGGCGGGAGAAACAGGATATAAAATCCATGTCAATCCAGAAATTAAGGTTTATCATTTAGGATATCAGGAAGTGGGAAGGGATAACTACCTGAAAGAAATAATGAGGTAATATAATGATTTACGATATACCAGTCTTCGCATCGGGCGATTATAGTCAATACGGCTATAGTGTCTACACTGATGCTGACATGGATACAATTGCTAATAGAACAAACTATTTTGGAGTGAAGCCATTAGCATTCTTTTCAGAAGTGTATGGCGAAGAAGATGTCGGAGTTCCGATTACGTTTGAGCACGCCGCGACAGAAGGAATTCTTAACGCTGGATTTGCCAATAAGTTTTACAGAGAGAATGATAAGTTGATGGCAACTCTTCAAATCCCAGACGGCGTTGCAGAGAATTTAAACAAGGTTGCCAGGGGAGTGTCCATTGAGATTGACCCTGAGACAAAGGTGATTTCGAAAATCACCTTAACCAAAAATCCGCTTGTGCAAATTGCTAAATTTAGCGAAGGTGCAGTCAGTGGAATTGTAAAAATAGATGGAGTGGAATTGTATTCCATGACCATCGCAGAGGAGGAAAATATGGCAGAAGAAATTCTGGAACAGACTGAAGTGGTTGAAGAGACCGTTGAGGAAACTGTTGAAGAGACTGTCGAAGAAACCATCTCCGAAGAAGTGGAAATTATAGAGACTGTTGATGAATCTGCTGAGCCAGAGGTTCAGGATGAAGAACCTGCTGAAGAGGCCATGAGTGAAAACGAGGCTTTGAAGGCAAGGATTGCATTACTTGAAAAAGAAATGAATAAACTTCAGGATGAAAAGATTCAGGCAGAGATTGAAAGCTTCAGCAAGACTGCTGTTTCCAAGGGCGTCCCGCCAGCAATCGTCAAAATGCTAAGTCCTTATATTGTTAAGGGCAAGGTTGAAAGCTTCAGCGAGAAGTTCGGAGAATTTGGTAAGGTTGCGAGTGAAGTTCTTAACTTCTTCGCAAATGACGAAGCCTTCAGAAACAAGCTTCCACTTAATAGTTCAGATGAATATATTAAGGGAGATGATATAGAAACTTATTCAGATGATGCAATCATAGCAAGGGTCCGCAGAGCTTGCAAAGATGAGGATATCAAGATTGGTTCACCGGAATATCAAAAGAGATTGGCAGTCGAAACTGCCAAAGGAGTAAACTAAAATGGCAATTGGATATGCTGATAAAGTTGTTAAAAGAATGTATGTTGCAACAACTGTAGCACAGTATGATGTCGTCAAGCTCCACACCACGCTCGGACAGGTCGCGCAGGCTGGGGCATCTGCAAAGCCTTTTGGCATTGCTGCCGAAGCTGGTAATGTTGGAGACTACATCGATGTTGTAACTGAAGGGGAATTTTTCGCTAAGGCTTCTGCCGCAATTGCGGTCGGCGCGGATGTCTCTTGTGCCGCAACCGGAAAGATTCGCACTGCGATTTCTTTGGACACTCACACATTGGGTCAACTTGGCCCGATGCAGGCTGCTGCTGTCACCGATGACGTTGTTGCTGTTTACATCAACAAGTCTTGTGTCCAGATAGCTTAATCATAAAGGAGAAATATAATGGGCGATTTAGCAAACTACTACAGTCCTAAAATCCTCGGCGAACTTGCTGTCGGTTACGGTGGGCAAAGATTTATCGGTGCGAGAGCACTGCCTATCGTGCAAACACCTGACCAAACTGGACAATTCCAAACATTTGACCAGAGCAATATGGTTCTTGATATCGCGTCCGCAAGGGTTTCGCCGACTTCGGACGTTGCATATGTAGACCAGGGCGTTGCAAAGACAGATTATGCTGTTAAGGGTTATTCCTACAAGCGATTTGTTCCTAACGCTTTGGACGAAGATATTGCTGGACAATATCTTGCCGCAGGCATTCATCGCATCATGGGTGGATTGCTTCGTATTCGTGAGAGCTTGGCTTTGACTCTTATTCAGGCTTCGGGAAACAGCACTGCCGTCTCTACAAAGTGGGACGCATCTGGTGCTAACCTCGGAACTGTTGCTGCTGGTGTTGAGGAAATGCAGGCAACTGTAAGTGCAGCTTCCGGTCAACGCGGAAACGTTTTGATTATGGGGCAGGATGTATGGGCAATCGTAGCTCAGCATCTCGTAGGCGCATACGGACTTGCCCCAACCGCTCCAAGCACTGCTGTTTTGGCTGACGTTCTCGGCCTTTCTGAAGTGTTGGTTGCAGAAGCAAGCTATGTAACCAAGGAAAGTCCTTTGGGAACTTTCGATTCCCCAACCGCAATGTGGACTGCTGGAAACGTTGCTCTTATCAGCAACGGTGTTCCTAATAGCCGAGACTTTGTTGGCGACCTTGATTCCACCGAGTTTACACCTTCTTACGGGAAGATTGTTCAGTGGGTCAACGGAAGTCTTATGAACGGTATTGAGTGGCGCTCTTACGAGAACCCATTCAAGGGTTCTCACGGTGGAGTTGATGTTCAGGGTATCATGTATCTTGACGCAATCGAAACCTTGAACGATGCCAATACCATCGCAGATGTCACCACTTAATCAGAGGATGAAACCTAATGGATAAGACCAAAAAGGCATCTAAGACTGTTGCAAAGGGGGCAGAGCAATCTGCCCCCGAGGCAACAATCAAAATGGTAGCTTTGCAAGTCTCAACTTACAATTTCAGAAAGATGAAACAAGCATCAACCCTGGAAGTTATCCTAACACCAGATGTGGAAACATTTATAGACTTGGGATTTCTTACACCTGTTGCTTTTTTCGATAAGCCTGAAAGTGAAGTAGATGTTGTAAAGTCCACTTTAGATTATCAGACAAAATGCCAAGGTTGTGGAGGATAAAATGGCCAACGTCTCTCAAAGTGATTTAGAAGCAATCGTAACTGATTTAGAAATGGAAATAGCAGACCTGGACAATCTGGTAGCAACAGGCCGCACAGCGGAACAACTTGTAGCACAGATTGCGCCGAAGCAGCTTGACTATATCAACAGTTATTTGTTTGCTATGTATGAACCACAAGAGAGCCCGCTTGAAAGTCAAACTTTGACCATACTGACATGGCTTGTGACAGCAGAGGTTCTATACCTTGCTTATCGCAGAAGTGTCATCAGTGAAAAAGAATGGCCGGATGAGTGGAAAGAGCGTGCGGAGAATTGGCTGGAGATGATTGCAAAGGGCAAAATGGGACTTTCGAGCCCTACTCGTCAAACGAATTACACTCCTAAATTCGACGCAGAGCCAAGATACTTCACAATGCGCAGCAGCGATGATTTTGCAAGGACTGGAATGGTGGACCTTAACAATTTATTCGGTGGTTCTGGAGATACAAACTAATGGTTGGAACTTATGTCCGAGACACATTTGATGAAATCAAGCAATGGCTTCTTGACTTGAACGCTGCCTTAGTGGCGCAGGGTCTTGATGAATTGAATGAAATCAACGATATGTTTGTCAAGAAAGGATTACAGAAAAGACCATACATGCTGGTTGGATTAGCTTCGAGAAAGCAAAGCAGAGTTGCGTGTCAGGACCAAACTTATGATGTTGAGGAAAATGTTCCAGTTGACTTTGAAGTGTATGTGCGCGGCGACCAGCGCACCGCCATACTTTTTGAAGGCGTCTGCAAGGCATTTGTCAAGGGAAAGGAAACAGAACTGAGACAAAGGATATCAGATGCTGACTTGGTAGTAATCCATCCAGACTTCAGCGAAATGATACAAGATGATGAAAAACAGAATGCTGACGGATGGAAAATAACATTAAGGTTCATCTTTAAGTATAACTGGAATTAAAAGGAGAAAATAACAATGGCTATCCAATTCGTTAGCACAGGTGGTAGGTTAGTATTCAAAGACTCTGCGGGTGGTTCAACCCTGTTCGATGGTCTTTGTGGAACCCAAACATCTTATCGGGCTTCTTCAAACTTCTCTACGGCACAATGCCAAGAGAGTGCAGAAGAAGAGAAATTCTTGTCTCTGGTGACCCATGAGGTCTCTGGAACATACAACTATGATACTACGGATACAAGCAACGTTTTTGGTGTTGGAGATGGTACAGTTTACGCCATTTATCTAACACAAAATGGAACAACTTTGTTCGCCGGTTCTGTTCTTGTTTCAAATGTTGAAGATAATCAGGGTTCTCGCGGAACTGCGGAAACTATGAGCATCACTGCTTCTAACAATGGAAGTCCAACAGTTGGCTTCGGAGTGTAATTCAGTAGAAAATACGAATCCACTTGAGTAGAACCTGTATCTGAGATATAATGAAGTAGGGAGGGGTGAAAGCCCCTCCTGAATTTAATTAAGGAGTCTCAGATGAAAGAAATCCAAACTGTTGATGGCTATATTGTTCAGGTAGATGATGATGACTATGAGTTGTTGTCTTTGTTTGAATGGATGAGCATGAGGGGCAAAAAGACAAAATATGCAAGAACTGGTGTTAGTGACTTAATGCACAGGGTTTTAGCAAGCAAGAAATACAAAAGACTTATATTAGCTGGAGAACAAGTAGACCACAGAGATGGGAATGGATTAAATAACCAAAAAGATAATCTAAGAATTTGCACTCAAGCGCTAAATAACCATAATCAAACAAAGATGGCAGGAGAATATACGTCACAATATAAAGGAGTTTCATATCATAGTAGAGATAGCAAATGGATAAGTTGTTTTCAGAATGACTTTGAAATCAATAAAGCCTACTTCAATAATGAAATGGATGCTGCCTTATATTATGATAAAATGGTGAAGGAACTATATTCAAAGGGTGAGATAACTTCTCAGATGCTCAACTTCCCTGACCATGATGGTGATTATCCAGAATATAAGAAGCAGCAGGGAGTGAATTCCAAACTATATCATTGGGTAGAACACTATCAAAGATGGACATTTGAGATTGGGATTATAGTAGACGGCAAGAAAAAGCGACACACAAGGGGTTTCAGAACAGAAGAAGATTGTATAGCATATAGAAACAAGTATGTTGTAGACAATAACTTAGACTATATTCTATTGTAAAGGTTGACTAACAAGTCAACGTGTAGTCCTCCAGAGAGGGGCGGCAATTGCCGCCCCTCTCTTTTTTTATGCCAAATAGAGGAACATTGGGTTGTGACGTAGAAATAACCATGGAGGAAGCAACGATGTTAAAGGAGAGACTGACGGGAGCAGATATAATCAGTATCATCAAGGCTGAGGACTTTGAGGAAGTGAAGGAAAAAGTTCCTCACGAACCTGATGACCGACTGGAATTGCTGAAGATTTATAGGACTATTAGATTTAGATGGATGGAGGAGCTACAATATGAACGATATGCAATACAGGCTTGAAGAAGAGTTGCCAGCTTACCAAATTCCAAGTGTTGAAAGACAATTCCCAGGCGGTATCAGGACTTGGATTCATGCGATGAATTTTCGAGATGCAGCATTAGTCAAGAGACTCGCCAAACATTATGCAGCAACGAAGCAGGGCAGGACTGATTACGATGCCGTAGACCCCGACGAAGATACTCTCAAGATTTGTCAGCTATTGGTTGTTTGTCGTGCTGGCGACCAATCACCAGACAAAACTTTCACGTTTGATATTGGTAACGAGATTGATGCTATTGATAAAATGAAAAAGTATATCCCAAGGCAAATTGTTCAGATGGTTATTATGGAGTCAGACTCATTATCTTTGACTGGCTATATTCCAACCGAGTCAAGAGAACAAACAGAACAAAAGGAAGTTGGCAAACAAGTCCTGATTGAAATGCTTTCAGAACCTCAGACTTGGCATCAACTCAACTATCTTGCGGTCAGCCTGTTCGGTGTTGAATTGCCAGAGGTTGATGAAAAGAACATCGGGGAGAGCTTGAACCTTCTCAACCGTCACCAACACGCACAGGACAAGGTTGTGGAGGCCCTGTTTGAATATATGCAAGCGATGAGCGTAGGACTGGCCGGATGACGATAGATGAGTTTCAAAGGGCACTGAGGCAGGCGATACAGCAGGACCCCAAAGAGATTGCTGAGATTATACATCGTGATATATTGAGGCACATCAATGAAAGCCGGTCCATTGATGGTAAACCCTATCCTGAGTTGGCTGCTTCAACAATAAAGCAAAAGGAAAGGAAGGGAGAACCCTTGAAACCAATAATAGGTATTAAGGATGCAATCAGAGTCAACGTCGTGGGCAATGATTTAGAGATTGAAGTTGATAAAGAATATGGTAGTTACCTGCAAGATAGGTATAACTTTGCAGGACTTTCAGATGAAGCTGTGCAAGAAATTGACAGATGGTTACAAAAAAGGATTGATACATTCTTGGGAGATTAAGCATGGCAGAAATTAAACTAAGGTTGAAACTTGAAGATATGGGTGACCTTGACATTCTCAAACCTATGAATGAAGAGTTTGAGAAGATGGAAAGGCACACTGATGATATCGGAAAGAATCTCGAAGACATCAAAAAGATAAACTTCAAGCAATTGATGTTTGACCTGAACCGTGCCATGGGTGAAGGTGCCCGAGTTGTTTTCAATATCACGAAACAACTCGCTGATATGAATATTGAAGCTGCGAAGGGTGCGAGAGAATTGAACATCCTCGCTCAGTCTGTTGGTTTAAGCGTCGGTGAGCTTGATGGTTTGGGCGACGCCGCTGAGCTTGCTGGCATGAGCCTTGGTGATATTCAAAAGATGATGTCGAAACTTTCGACTGATGTCACCGATGGTTCTGGAAAGCTGACGGCTGCTGGCAAGGCAATGCAGGGCTTGGGTGTTCAAGCGCAAACAGCCAACGGTGAAATCAGAGAATCTGGCGTTCTCTTCAAAGAAACCATTAATGCAATTCTGAAACTGGACAGTAACGCTCAAAAGGTAGATGTTTTTGGTTCTATCTTTGGCAAGAGGAATACCGGTTTCATTACAGACCTTATCGGGCGTGGCGTTAAAGACTTTGAGGGCATAGGACTTGGTTCAACTATTCTTAGCGAAAAAGATTATCGCGTTTTAACGAAGTATAGAGAACAAATTAGAGAGCTTGGAGATGTATTAGAGGATATCCAAAGAAAGAGTGCCTCACAATTCGCAGACCTATTTGGGACTTCAATAGAAGGTTTCACAATAATGCTTGATGGGCTTGTAACAAAGTATCCATTTTTGGCTGGCGTTTTAACAGTTGGAGGTGTTGTAGCTGGCAGTTTTCCGGAATTAGTCCAGGCCATTACAGGTTTGACAATAGCATTTTCTACATTTAATATTAGCAAGTTTGCCGCTGCTTCTGGCGCTGGTGATTTGTTGGGTTCTGCTGCTGGTGCTGCCGCTGGTGCTGGTGCTGCTGCTGCTGCTGCTGGTGCTGGTGCTGGTGCTGGTGCTGCTGCTGCAAAAAGGCAGACAGCAGCAGCAGCAGCAGCCTTTGAGGCACTTGAAGCAAGAGTCAAAGCGAACTTGCGGCTCAGCAGCGGTCCCAGTGCGGCGGCAACAACGGCAGAACGAGAAGCCTCACGAGCGGAAGCGATTGCGGCAGCAGCCGAAGCAAAAGCCAATGCTATCGCTGCTACTAAACTATCTCGCGACTCTAATGCTTTCTTTGGTGGGGGAATATTCAATTCTCTAAAGAGTGGGATAGGAGGATTGCTGAAATCATTCTGGCCAGCATTAGCAGTGTTTTTAGTCAACCAAATACCCAACCTGTTTGGTAAACCAGGATTTATTCAACAGGCTTTTGGTGCTAAGTCTCAAAGCGAAATAGCCAGAGAAAGTGAAACAAGAGCAATCTCCGTAAAACAAATAACAGAGGATGTCCAAAAGGAAATAGAAAGAACTGGCTCGGCCAAAATAAGGATAGCAGCAGACAGGGAAGCTATTGTCGGTTCGGTGGCTGAATTCCAGGAGATACTTGACGCAGAGGCAGAAAAACAAAAGGGCACATATGTCTATGAAAAGACGATGTTCGGTTCCAAAGCGGTAAAGAAACCCGGTGACCCAATTATGAATGCTTTAGAGGAGATGTCAATCCTCTATGATGGACTAAACAAAAAGGATGCTGACCTATTTGATTCACTATCCGCACAGGCCGCAGATGCCGCGTTTAGTGTAGATGAACTAAATACCAAGTTAAAGAAAACATCTAAAGAACTCGAAGACGTGACCAAAGGTAGCAAATACGTAGAAGAGTTAGCCTCTGTTGATATTGACAATTTAGATGATTCCATCCTTAATTTAAAGGAAGTAGGGAAAATACTATCAGAAAATAATGCTTTGTCTAATGAAAAGATAGATGCCCTGGAAAAACAAAAGAAACTATTACAAGAACAAGACAGCATCTTGAGGGCGTCGTATAAAGCTCCTGGCACAAGTCAGCAAATAAAAGAACAAGAGAGAATTGTTTCTTTAACTGAGAAATCATTAGAAAATGCAAAAGCAAGTGGTAAAGCATTTGCAGATAATTTTGGTGGCGCTGGCGCTGCTGCGCTACTCGTTGGTGCAGTCGGGGAAGAATACAAGCAGCTTAAAAAGAACATTGAACAACAAGAAAAATCAGTGGCCCTTGAAAAAGCCAGACTTAATGAATTGAAGACTGGTGGTAAGATAAGCGCTGAAGATTTGATGATGTCTTCATCGAGGCTTGAAGCTGTCCAAGATGAAATAGACCTGTTAAAAGAGAAGAATGAAGAGTTGCTAAAGGCCATTAAACTAAAAGCTATCGAGCTTAAAATGTCTGCAAACCAGCAGACCATTGATGAAGCAACGGCAATCGATGGCATGTCCCAATCCGGCATCAATATGATTGCCAATTCTAAACCAACTGGTAAACTGTTCGAAGCTAAAGCTAAACAGATTGAGCTTGAATTCCAAAAGGACATCATAGAAGGAATAATACCGAAAGAAGAGGCAATGCGCAAGCGCCACATCGCCATGTTCGAACTCAAGCTGAACAGTTTCAAAGAGAACATCGAACGATTGAAGAGCCTTGCCAATGCAACCTTGGCAAACATCGATGCTCGCCTTTCGATTGCGGTTGCCGTTGGCGATGATGCCTTGGCTGACCAATTGAGAAAGCAACGAGCAACAATAGAAAAAGAACTCATCGAAAGGCAAGCAAGCATTGCGAAACTGGGCGACCCGGTTGAAGCGAAGACTTTGAGCACGATGCAGTTGGCTGAGGCTTTGAGACTGTTGCAGGAAGAGTTGGACAAGATTTCGAGACACTTCCAGAAGATTGCCGAAACCAATAAAATCATGGCTGAAGGTTGGAAGTCTTGGAGCAGCCTCCTTGGTGCAAAGCAAGAAGCAAGAATGGCTCGCGGCGGTGCTTTTTCAACTGCTGAAGACGAGAAGAAAGCCCAAGCTGAGGAATTGGCAAGGCTGAAAGAGCTTGCTGCTGCACAGGCGAACTTCGATGAGAGAATGAAAAGCATTGATGCTAGAAGAAAGGCAAACAATGGTCAGATGACTCCTGACTTGCTGAGGGGGAAGAGGAACGCTGAAGAAATCCTGGCAACAACCAAACGAAACATTGAAACAGATAGGATAACTTCAAGCACTGACAGGTTCAAGGAGTCGCTCGACAGAGGACAAGAATCAGTCAGCAACTATATTGACTCATTGAATGCTTTGAAAGACTTCTATGGAACAAAGGCTGCTGGATTGACGGGCAAGGAACAATTCGAAGAGGCACAAGCCGCAATGATGGAGAGCCTGAGAATTCAGGAGATGATTGCACAGGCTAACCTTCGCGTCAAGCTGACAGATATGGACAGGGGCAATGATATGATTGCAAGGCAAGAGTATCAGAATAGCCTCATGGGCATTGCCAATGACCGAGCCAAGCTCATCGCCGATGAAAAGAAGCGACAGGATGAGGCTGCCATCAAAGCAATCCAAGACAAAATAGACATGTCACAAGCAATGTTGGACAATGCTGAGATTCTCAATAAACCATTGAAGGAAAGAAAACAACTGCTTGAACAAATCGTGACATATGAAATGGCTTTGTCCAAGGAACTGTCAAGACAAGGGGAAGACACTGAGGCATTGAAGGTTAAGAACGATGCTTTGAAGAAGAGCAAAGAAGAAATGTTGAAGTTGACATTCGGGCAAGAATTGCTCATGGCATCGGGGGGCAGCAAGGGTGGGATTGAGACATTCTTGAAGGACAGATTTGGTGAAACGTTCAGCAACACATTCACTGGCAATCCATTCATCACAAGCCCAGAGGTCATTCAGAACTTGAAAGCAGAACTTGGCATCAACATTGTTAACGCGCTTGGAGAAGTGTTGAAGGGCGATGCAAGTGCTATCCCCAATGGTGCCATTGACAAGTTGCAAGAAGTTTTGCAGACAACTATCCTTAAGACAATCGAAGAAGTATTCAAGAGGTAACCAAATGGACCGTCTCTACGCAAACGTGCCGAGCATAGAAGAGCTAGAAGAAGGGCATCAAAACCTTGTTCAGTTGGATGGAAATACATTTGATGTGTCAACCACCAACGACATTCCTGATGCAGTCTATGATACTCTTTCGCATATGTATATTGCTGCGCCACAGACCCCGCTTGATACTCGCGATGATGCTGATGTTTTGGCTGATTGGGGGTTGACCGTCACGACCACTGGCAGCGTTGTGACAACGTTCATAGTCATGGATAGGACCGATACGGGGAAGGGCATACAAATAACCTCTGAAAGGCCCACAACTGGTTGGACCTTGGAGTCTGTTGACTTTGACAAGATAGAATATGGAAGAGGATACTTTATTGACTTCATGGTTATGGAGCCTGCTGATAAAACAGATATCAAGCCAATCACTTTTTATTTTGGTTCCTTTGTCAATCAAGTGGATTCTGGAGTTCCTGGGTCCGACATTTTGTATAAATACAAGCTTGAAATTCTATCCAATGAAAACGGTGTGGCTGCCTCAAGTATCTATGAGCGAAATGAGGATTACACAGGAGCAGTCAATGAAAAAGAATGGATAAATTTGGGCATTTTCCAACTGCTCGCCAAGGACTTCTGGAATAAAAACCACCGAATATGGATTCAGCCAATCACGCAGCGCCGTTTCATCATCAAGAACCCTGTTAATGGACAAGGGATGGTCATCAAATGCCGCAAGGGTTCTATTGCTGAGGTTCCTTGGACTGATGATAATGGCAACGCGGGAACCGCCGAAGAAGATTTTACATGGGCAAACTCAGCTTTTAAGGTTGAGGGATTTAATATTGGTTGGGTTGTGTTGCGCCCATTAGAATATTCCTACAACTTCCAACTCTATGCTAAAGACTATGTTGACATAAACTATACTTCAGCTACCGATATGGAAGTTGAATTGAGTTGGTATGCACCAGACTCTTTGGGGGAGGATACCGAATGGGTTTCGACATTCAACATTTTCAATGAAGACGAGGACAACTGGCAAGGCAATGGTGGCAGATATTATATTTGGGACTGGACAATCACAGCACCTATCGACGGGACATTGACAGGCACAACCAAGAGAGCAGCAACACTCTCAGATATCAAGTTGAAAATTCCAGTCGTTACGCAGAGCAATGGGTTGAGTGCAACGGACCTTATAGCGTCAGCCGATTTCTGCGTTGAGAATGTTGAAGAGAGCCGAAGCCTTGATGATACCCAAAGCACTTTAACATTTACTGTGACGGCAGCCAGGGCCGCGTATGACGCGATAGGCTGGCCTCAGCCCAACGGCAGATGCCAATGGCAGATTGACACCGGAGCGGGTTACTATATTCGGTTCGACGGCTTCATTGATGAGACCAAGGGCGGCAAGTTTGTAGATTTCTCAGACGATACCTACCATATCCAGTATAATATCGTGCTAAAATCAAGATGGAGAGACGCTGAATTTGCAGTCTTCACCGGCAGCTATGCCCTGGACGGAATGACGCGCTCCGAAGTTTACACTTTGCTGGCTGAGCAAATGGGGCTTGATACAGCAACACAATTGAGCATCTCGGCAGACTTGCTATCCGATACGCCGTTGCCGCAAGCTGACCAGGGCAAGAAGAAGAGTTTGAAGACCAAGATTGGCGAGAATGTCTTGAACATATTTAAGGAAACTCAGAAGTTTTACTCTGTTGAAGACAAACTTCTATTCAAAGATGATGGTTTAGGTTCTTTCAAGCTGTTCATCACGAATGAAGATAACACAAATCATGGGACCATATTGAGAAGCAACCCAACACAATCAACGCCTTTGGTTGTGGCAAGCATTGGTGGAGACAATAAACCACAGAAATATGCTTTGACAGATAAGAATTTCTTCAATGACATTTACGTTATTGGTGGGGATGTTGAGAGCTTGGAATCAACAGGTAATGTTTTCGTCTCCAACTTTAGATATCCGCCAAGTTGGCAAACAACAACTGACCCATTATATATCCGCAAGCGTCGATTGCTCATTGCAATCAATCCTGCTTGGAACACACAAGCAATGTGCAACTTGGTTGGGCGAGCATTATTTTTGAGGTATTGCAGGTTTGATGTCAGCCTATCTGTAAATTCATTCTTACAGTATAACATTTACCCTGGTGATATTGTCACACTCGATAAGGGTGGCGACACTGGCGGGGACTTGACAATGCGAATTGTCGGGATGAAAACCACAATGTTGAAGTTAAGCCGTCCACTGTCGAGACGTTATGCAACCATTTATGAGTTGGAGGATATAACCTAATGCCAATCAGAGAAATAGAGAGAATTCGCGAAAGCATTCTGGATAATCTTAAGACACAACTTAATTCCGAAACATTCCAGACATCAGTTCTAGCTGATAAGGATGATTTGGAAACATTGCTTTGGTTGGTCAACGGAGGAAACTTGCCAGCAGAAGTTGTGTCTGGAACAAACTCCACTGGCAACCTGCTGTTTATGGTAAACATTTCAGCGGTTGGCGGGACTGACGTAATTGGGTAAATATGAAAGTATTTCAATGCTACATAGATTTAGATTGGATATCGAGCTACCACATCATCAGAGTTGAATGGGTGTTTTACATTGGTGGAAAAAGCATGCAGGTTACCTATGGACGTGGCAAAGTGGGATTATCGTATGCGGCTGGCTCTAAATATTTGCCGCCAGCCCAAAGCAATCCTGGCATAACGGCAACTCCAGATGATACCGGAGGATACCTGGGATGGGGCAAGCCTCTCTTCATCGATAGGGCAACGTATCCGTTGCCTGGAGAGACCCCAGACTCTAAGGATAATGCGCCAAGACCGTATGGATACTGGACTCAATATGGATATAAGTTTCCCAAATTTGTAACAGGGACGGAGTCGGATGATAATATATTGCTAACTTTATATGTTGATGGTATCCATACTTTAATAGAGTGCAACGGAATGACTCTAACAACACAACTATTCCCAGATTTGGCCTCAGAAGATTCTTTCATCCCGTGGGGACTGGCTGGAAGTGAGACAGTTCCTTTGACTCCTGATTCTGGCAGCATTCACGAACTTCTCCCTGATTTGTCAATTGGTTCATGTTCTCTTTCAATCTTCAATCAGGGGCAGGTAGACCTAGTATATCCTGGTGGCACTCGCTCAGCATCATACTGGTATGGTGATACATATGCAACAATCAATTCTGTTGAATGGAATTGTTTTTCTCCGACAGATGATTCCGGCTACTTAACACAAATAAATACTGCTGTAACTTTTGCCAATGCAGTATCTCATCCTCAGATATACAAAACTGGTTATTGGTATACTGGTGGTGCTCATCTTTTTGATTTACAAGATGGCGTTGTAGCAGACACCGAAGGAGTAATAACTGCGCCGTTGGCATCCTCTTGGAGTAATTCTTATCTCTTCCCATCTCAAAATCCAGGCAAGGGGTTTGTCCATTTTCCAACAGGAGCAGAGAGCATATTTAGAAATATTTATTCAGGAGCACAAACCCTCAACCGTTTCTACTCAAGACAAAGTGAGAATGCAGCCTGGGTTGAAAAAACAACATTTAATGAAATCTCAAATATCATTCCCAAATTCCTTGATGAAAACAATTCGACAGACGAGGCGACCTGGGATGCCTACCAGTGGGCGAAGAAATATACAACGATTTACTCTATAGATACGGTGGGGCAAAATTTTATCAGCCGTGGAATTAATCAAATGTTATTTGCAAAATCCCCATCAGCGCCATCTTCGCTGTGGCATAGGAACAATTTTACAACCAACATCAGCAACACATTCGCTATTCAAGGTTATTCAGCAACATATTCTGGAAAGTTTCCCGAAATGATGAAGAAGATGAGGTATTGGAAAAACGAATCATTACAAAACTCTGGTGTTTATAGATACCCCTTTGCATTTACCGACTGGTGGGTTGATGATAGGTTTGACCAAGGAGCGGTTGGGGTTGTGGGCAATCCTGACTATGGAACAACCGCAACCTCAGCAATTGTATTTTGTAATATGGATGGAGAGACGATAGTTATCAAAGATGACCCAGTAGGTTTCGTTTGCCCATGGTTGCAACAATTGAATGATGGAAGATGGCTCGTCTCGTTTTTTGAAGACGGTGCCTATTTTGGCTATGTCTCAGATGATAAAATGGGAACATCTTTTTCCCAAATTAAAACACAGACCATTGGAGCAGATACAGATTTACATTCTATCCAACATTTACATCTAAAAGACGGAGGTGAATTTGTTATTGGGATTCAACCAGTGGCAGCATATCCATTCGTTGCAGAGCTTATAGGGTGGTATAGGTCTGGATTGCTCGACGATTTTGCAGGGCCGTATCTTAACTTCGCATTAGATTATGATTTCACTGCTTTCTATACTTGCGAGAGAGACGATGGATTAGTTGAAATTGGTTATTGGAATTACGACACTGGTGCTTGGATTCAATATACCAGTGATGATATCATGCAGAACTTGAGCTTATGGAATTTATTCGTTCCATGATTTATTTTCGAATAGAGGGATGCACCGGAGTGGTGTATAATAGAGAGATAGAGGATTAAGATATGGCATATTCAACACGTATAGGTCTAAATGTAACGTCGGCTGCCGACGATGTGGTCATCGCTGAAGACCTCAACCAAATCATCAAACAGAAAGTTGCAATCGCCAGGGCAATCTATCGCATGTTCGGCTCGGCAGAGGGGCTAATTGCTGGCGGCGCAATGCTGTTTGCAGATTTACCATCAGGGACAGCCTATCCGCCATTCACCCTGCTGATGGCTGACGATAGTGGTGAATTGTGGTTGTTCGATGTTACTGCTAATGCAACCATTGATTTCACCAATTACACCACGGGCACAGGACAACTCTTTGCAGTTATTGATACAGACTCAACCAACTATGCAATCAACTATCCAGCTAAAGGTTCAAGGACAGATGTTCTTTTGCAGGTGCGAAACAGCGGAGATGTGCCCAATCAAAGTTTGTTATTGGGGACTGGCGCTGTCACGGCGGCAGCTTTCACAGGGTTTACTGGCACTGTAGGCTTGGAAATAGGATTATCTCTAAACTCCGCAACAATCGCAAGCTTAACATCCGGCAGGGTGCCCTATGCAAGCACTGGAGGATTGCTAATCGACTCTGCCGATATGACATTCACAGCAGCTAACGGTCTAATTCTTGGAGATGGCACAGCCTCAAGTTTAAGTTTGTCAGACACAGCAGGAGATGCAGCGAGCGGTATTCTTTTTGGTTCAGACACTAATCTGTACCGTTCAGCAGCAAATGTTTTGAAAACAGACGATGCTTTGATTGTTACTGGTAACTTAACAAACACTACTCTTACTGCGACAAGAGTTCCTTATGCGTCAACAGCCGGATTGTTGGTTGACTCAGCAAGCATGGTG
>Ga0100403_1000873_pt1 | contig 29370 bp, 39 predicted proteins | sample CryGeymet201501t_FD_83663 | JGI IMG/M metagenome (GOLD analysis project Ga0100403, IMG submission 83663) | Groundwater microbial communities from Crystal Geyser aquifers in Utah, USA - Crystal Geyser metaG 2015-01t | ecosystem: Environmental > Aquatic > Deep subsurface > Groundwater | place... | reverse complement strand
TTTTAAAGATCAATATGTAAATGTCGATCGCATTGCCACGATAGAAGAATACGAGGGTTTTTGTTGCTTTAATTTCTCCATGATAGAAGGTGATTGCATCATCACAGATATACCGTACAAAGATAGATACAAGCTTTTTAAATAAGTAATTGTAACCTTGTTTCACTTGATACGTAAATAGAAATAATAACAGTAATTTGTGTTTGACAAAAAAATAAATTACTTTTGAATAAACAAAGGCTGATATTTAGGGGTAGATACAGCAAGTAAAAACCTCTAAAAATAAAAATTATGTCAATCATTTGTACATGCCCAGCAGGAGCAACGCCTCCTTCAATACCAACACCAGGATGCCCAGAATGGGTAAAACAGATTCAGAAATTTGCACTTCAAAGATTCGGCTATCAGTGGACAGACATTAAGCTGTTAGCAGAATGGACAGCAGCTAAAGCAGCCGTTGATTCAGATAAAGTGGAGATAAGCCCTTTCATCAATAGCCCTGAAATAGTGGCAGGTGAAGCAATTACAGAAGGTGGAGACAATTCAACCCTAAACGGATCAGTTGAAGTTGTTGGAATTAATCCGACTTCGGTAACAATGATCTACAAAAACCCTGAAGCAGCAATTGAGCGAGGTTTGAAGGGTTGGGCGCAATGCGAAACTAAAGGAGTATGGTATCCTTTTGCTGCAGATAGTTCAATAATTCACGGAAACAATGGAGTAAGCGATATTGGAATTCCATTCGAAGGAATGTTTGTTTCAGATAGAAATGTTCCAGGTTTTGGAGCAAAGAACTTTTTAACCATCACTTTTAATATGGCTGCCGGTTGGTCTGATAATTTGGTTATCAGCAAGCCTACTGACTTCAATCCTTTAACTGATCTATAATGATTAAGTTGTTGTTTGATAATAACGGTAAAGAAGATTCGCGTGAGGTGTCAAAGCCTCACGCTATTAATATCTTTAAGTTACAGGCTACCATGAAAAGAAAACTCTTTTGGTTGCCTGAGAATTCTAAATACGAACTTGTGAACAATGAGCTTATCATCAAATCAAATAAAGGAACGTCTAAAAAGACAAAAGCACAGTAGCGAGTTAAGCAGAGCTTCAAATATTAATGATTGGTTGAGCTTTCATATTGATTCTGTAGAGAATGTAAGTCAGCTAAACAGCTATTTTAAGACCTACATTAGTTGGATTAATAAGTTTATACCACCTGAGAAGCAAAAGCGTATCAAAGAACTCCTAGTTGCCCCCATTAGTACAAATGAGCTATGTGAATCAATATTTGATGAGCTTGGTAAGATTTGGGAAACTAAAGACAGAAATGTAAGTTTTTCTAATGTTGATCAAGAGCAAATATCGGAGTTCAAAGAATATCTTAATAAGATTGGTGTAAACATGGAGTATTGGCAATCTGAAGGATATTCAAACTATCAAAATAATGTTAATTCATTCGTGGTTGTTGATTTGCCCTCTGAGCAGACAACAGACATACCGGAGCCATATGCCTACATAGTAGAACCTTCACAAGTAGCCGACATAGAGCTGACGTCCAAAGGTGATATTCGATCAATGATATTTACCTTTGACGATAAAACCTTTTATTTGTACGATGACGAATCTTATCAGGTGTATGAAAAGAAAGGGGATGTGTATATTTTACAGTCCGAAAACGCTCATGATTTAGGTTACGCCCCTGTTCACTTTTTTTGGAACGACAAGCTAAACAAGAAAACTAAGATAATAAGAAAAAACCCTGTAGTAAAGAGCTTGTCTCAATTAGATTGGGGATTGTTGTATGCAGTGCTCAAAAAGTACTTAGACCTTTACGCTCCTATGCCTATTATCGCAACTTACGAACAGGAGTGTGATTATAAAAACGAATCAGGACATCACTGTGAGGGTGGGTATCTTTGTAATACTGACAATGTAAGAATCGCTAATGCACAAGGGAATGTAATGTGTCCAAGTTGTGGAGGTGAGTCTTTAATCGCTCCAGGTTCTTTAATAGAAACCCCGGTACCTGAAAATAAAGAAGACTTCAATTTAATGCCTCCTGTTCAAGTAATCAGTGCAGCGATTGATTCATGCGAATATGTTACAAAAGAAGTTGAAAGGATTAATGCAGAGATATTCACTAAGGTTATTGGAGAAGTTGATTACAAGACCAACAATCAAGCGAAAAATGAAATGCAGGTTATGTCCTCACTTGAAAGTAGGAAGGGCGTATTGGATAAGCAGAGACACGGATTTGAAATAATAATAAACTGGACTTATAATACTATAGCTAAGTTGAGATATAATGAGAGTTTTGGAAAAATCACAGTAAGCTTAGGCCAACAATATTTCTTGACTTCTACTGAAGACATGCAAAGTGAATATGTTCAGGTTCAAGAAGGAAACTTTTCCGATTCAGAAATTGACAGGTCCTACATGCAGGTCGTTGAAACAAAATACAAGAATAATCCTAATCAACTAGACAGAGAAAAAATACTTATTGAAGTGAATCCTTTTCCTTACATGAATACTTTAGTGGACAAGCAAGCATTAAAAGCTTGGGCAGATGCAGGAGATATATCACAGGAAGATTACAGGGTTAAAATCCAATTTAACGCACTCATTAAGCGGTTTGAAAGGGAGAATGCACCTGTTACATTATTTGGTGCCAATTTGCCGTTCGAGCAAAGGATTAGGATAATTCAAGAAGAATTACGTAAATTTGTTAGAAGTGTTAATTAAAAATAATAAAAATGGCAGCTGAACAGATTCAAGCAAACCGATCTAAGGATCACAAAATCAACAAGCATGAGGAATACCTTTTTCATGTTGAGGTAACAAAAAAAACTCACATAGCTTCAGAAGAGCGATATGAGGAAGTGAAAAAAATCATTAAGTCTCAGCCTGAAATGTGGCTACAAGCAAAAGACAACATCGCTAAGATGTATAACGGTGTTAATATCTTGCATGACCCAACGGTACTACCTAAAAGAGAGTTCGTAAATGGTGGTGCAGCAAGCCTTGAGCAATTGAAGCTTCAAGCAGCAAAAGACGAAGCAGAGTTAGCAAAAATAAAGCTAGACGAAGCAAAAGCAAAAAAAACAAGTAAATAATTTAAAGTGTAAAAGTTATGAATTTAGAGGAAATCACAAAAGCAGTAGAATCTAATCCTGAACTACAGACAGGATTGATTAATCACATTCAAAATGCTGACTTTGGAAAAACATTCTTAAACAATTATGTTTCTACAAAGGTTGAAGAACAAATAGGTGCCAAAATTGGAGAAGTTCATGGAAAATATGACATCGACATAAAGGCTCTTACTGGCATGGAGAAGGAACAAGGAGAAAAAACCTATAACTATCTGAAAAGAGTAGTAGGACAAGTAATAGGCCAAAACGATACAACAGCTCTTCAAACAGAATTAGCTTCTGCAAAACAAGAGCTGGAAACATTAAAGGGAAAAGGCGGTGCCGATGAGTTACTGCAAAATAAACTTAATGCAATTCAAGCTGAAAAGGAAGCTCTCATTCAAAGACTCGAAGAAGCACAAAAAGAGAAAGGTGCTTTTGAAAGTAATGTGAAAGTAAAGATGGAGATTGATAAAGCCATGAGGGATATCAAATTAAAATCTGGACTTCCTACTTTTGCGCAAACACACATTAATCAGGTAATGGAAGATCTAATTGCAAGTGGTCGAATTACTGAAGAAGGCCTTGTGGTGTTTGTGGATAAAGACGGCAAAGCGATTAAAGACGAATTATTTCGTAATAAAGCAACCGTTGAAATCTTAAAAGAAAAGCTTGGAAAAGACATCCTTGACGAAGGGAAAATTCAAGGAGGTGGAGGTGCAGGTGGTGGACTTCAAAAAGATGGAGATAAGGTAATAGTGGATTTAAGTATGGCAAAAACCAGACAAGAAGCTATTGAAATCTTATCTGCTGAACTTGTAAAACAGGGAGTGGTAAAAAACTCTCAGCAATGGGCAACCATTGAAATTGATTCATTCGCAAAGATTGCGGACAAGAATCTACCAATCAGATAATGCGTAACGGGACATCGCAAAAATAAAAATTAGTAATTAATCATTTAAATTTAAGACAAATGAGCTTAGTAGCAACTTTAACACAACCATTGCGATCTCGTTATTCAGAATCTCTAGATCAGCAAGAAAATCGTTTATCTCAATATGGGGTAAAGGAACATTTTATCATGGACACTCCAAATCTGTTGAGTCCTGATGATATCGCAACAGCGAGAAATTCAAGCGGTAACACAGCAAGCATACCAGTTATCAATGATGAAACAATGGTAATAGGTAACACAAGAACATGTACACAGGTATTAAACGCTAATACTTCGGCATTAGTAACCATTGCTTGGACTACCTATTCTTTTGGCTTCCAAATGTGGCCAGGACAATTTAAGAACAATGATTTAGGTTATCAAGATGACTTCGACAAGAAATTGATGCGAGGTTTGAAGAGGTTAGCTGCAGCGATTGATTCGCAGTGTGTGGCTTTACTAGAAGCCGATAAATCAACTGTTGTTAATTCAGGCTTAGTTGGAGTTGGAGCAAAATACGGTGCGCTCGTTGGTGACGCCATACAAGTAACAGCCGGACAAGGTAATCTATTCTTTAACGATCTTTCAACTATTATGAGTGAGAACGATCACTATGGAGATATCAAAGTAGCAGGTTCAACAGGACTTCAATCAGTAGTTAATTATTCTGTAAACCAAGGCGAAACCAATGCGACAAATTCAAGGTTCCAGTTCGGTCCATATGCTTTTGCATATTCTAACCGAGTAGTAAATGGAGCAGGAATTGCAGCCACTGGCTACGCAATGCCAGAAGGTTCTGTTGCATTACTTACTAGAAATACTCCTGACGAAGAAGCAGGTTCACGAGCAGAGGACGGAACAGAGTGGGGCGTAAGCTTACTACCTATTGTTAATCTGCCATTGGGAACTAAAGTTTCAGGCACTTGTGACGATGGATCAGCCTTACAAGGTGGTTCTCAAACTCAATTACAAGCAGCTTACAAGCAAAGCTTTCAGTTCAGTATTGACGTAGGGGTTATATCAGCTTACAATTCCGATACAGTTACCAAGCCGGGTTCAATATTCAAATTTGAGATAGCACAATAAACTCACAGAAAGGCGTAATCTTCGGGTTACGCCTTTTATTAATTACAGCCATGTATAAGATACAAGAAATACAAAATTGTCTAATAGATTGGATAAAATGGAGAAATCAAGGGGTTTCCGATTCAGGATTATACTATGATGATTTCCATCCTTTATTAACGACTGAAAATTTAGATGCAATCGCACCTGAAGGTGTAGATCTTAACGACTGGCTGACAGAAAAAACAAAGGCAGCTATCACGAAATTGATAGGAAAAGTATTTATTCAAAAGAAACTAGGACAGTACACCAAGGACTTATTTAAAGAGATAAGACTTTATGATGGTGCAGGAAGCTTACGTAACAAAGTAATAAAGAATGGTCGATTTGTAGGCTTTGAATTGGTTTTAAAAAGGGCAACAAATGTAATCGTTAATATTGATTATATTGGCTGGCAGTTTGATACTCTTCAAAATCCTTTAACGATATATTTATATCATTCCTCACAGGAAGATGCTATCGCCACTATTGATTTAGATGTAAGCAAAACAATAAGCTCACAATTTCAGAAAATATCACAAACGATTGAATATTTTAATGGAGAAAACAATCCGGGCGGTTCCTATTATTTAGGCTATTACGAAGATGACTTAGTTGGACAGGCTATTCAGATCGAAGGTGATTTAAGTATGCCTTGTGGATCCTGCAACAGAAACTCATACGAAAATTGGCACAAGTGGAATGAATATGTAAAGGTTACTCCAATGTTTGTTAATAGTTCAGCATTGAACGGAATAAAGCTGTGGGATATCGAAAACAACAATTACGATTCAACAAATTTTGGATTAAATTTAATAATGACTGCAAGCTGTGATATTACGGATTTCATTTGCAATCATAAAGAAATATGGAATGATGCTTTAGGTAAGAATGTAGCTGTTGACGTATTGGCCGAGGCTGCATATTCTCAACGAATCAACCGATTAAAGAATGTAGCTCAAGATTTGATTTTAATGGAGCTAAATGGAGACAATGATTTTGCATGGAATAAGGGAATGAAGGGAGAAGCTGACAAGGCTTTAAAGGCTTTAGATTTTGACCTAAGCAGGTTGGATAGTCCTTGTATGCCATGTCAGAAAAAAGGAATTAAAATGAAAGGTGTTTGATGGAATTATTCGCTAATATAAAGAAGAAGATATTAGCATTAGATACCGATCAAATGATAACTGATTACGTTGCTAAAAATCAGGAAGAGTTGACAGGAGATCAGATATCTCAATGGGATGAAGGTCTAAGCAACGAAGGAAAGAAGTTCGTAAACAAACAAACCGGTAAGGCGACTTACACAAAAGCATATAAGCGATTAAAGGAGAAAAGGGGCATCCCTGCAAACGTGATTAATCTTAAACTAGAAAACGACTTTAGAAGGTTAACAACGGTTTTTACAGTAAACAGAGAGGTGTTATATACATCATTAGACAAGAAAAAAGATTCAGTAGAATGCCAATATGATGATGTACTAGGACCCACAGATGAAAATCTAAATAAGTTAAAAGAAGGGTTAAAAGAATTCATAGGAAACGAAATAAGAAATGAGCTACAAAACACCTAACATACCGTTAATACCAAATCCGATTGGATTAGATTATGCAATCCAACAGATTCAAATCAAACTCGGTGGGATATCGTGGCTAGATTATTCTTTTGGAAAGTCTATAAGAATAGAGCATGAACCTGATTCAAAAAAATACTTTCCGGCGGTTTACGATGGGAGTTCAGAATATTTCTCTGTTGAGTTTAACGACAATTTGCAAGCACAAAGTTTCTTTATTGCCGGTGATGGTAAAATGATAGACTTCGAGGAAAATCAATACAACACTTGGAAGTATGATTTAGATTTAGTCGTGTGGTGGAACTATAAGAAAATTGATCCGATAAAAGACTTCCTGTTTATTGAAGAATTAAAAAGAGACGTGGTAAGCGTTTTATCAAGAGGAATCCCGGGGATAGATATTACTTACGAAGTTGAAGGAGTAACAGAAGATTTTTATAAGATATTCAAAGAGTATTCTTTTACGGAGGCTCAGCGACAATATATAATGCATCCTTTCGGAGCATTCAGAATCAGTGGAACAGTTAAATTCGATGAACAATGCTCACTACCATCTTAATATATGGACTCTTAAATACTGCTTTGATAACAATCGTTCAAAAGATTGGGTTATTAGAGAAAATACAGATTTACGGATTTGAGTTCATGAACAAGTTATGGACATGCGGGTTTTGCATGGGGTTTTGGTTGACGTTGTTTGAACAAACTTATTTCATAACTGATTTAAACGAAATTGGAATATGTATAATAACAGCACTATGTAGTGCAGTAATAACTGGATATTTATGGAAATGACATATAATGGACATAAGATAGAATATTGTGATCGCATTGACAAGTTGGATATGGAGCGATTTATGAAATTCAATAAATATTCAATGATTGAATCAGGCATAGGAAGCAACGTAAGCGATTTAGATTCCCACTTGGATAAAGTGTACTCTTTTTTAAATAGAGACCTTAAGGCGGAAGCTATGCAAGAGATAAGCAATTTAAGACAGTGCTTTGACTTCATACAACAAGGCATTAACATAAATTACATGTCATTTGCGGTTATGATCGATTCAATAGACGGAAAGGTTATTGAAGATTATTCAGAAGAAGCGACACTTGATGTAGTGAATATGTTATCGAAAAGGAAATTGAGTTACGGACTTCTTATGGAACATTTAAGGAGATTAAAAAAAAAATTGAAGTTGACTTGAAGTTGTATTTTCCGCATATGTTTGATACAACCGAACAGTTAGAATATTACGTGTCATTGAAGAAGTCGTTACAAGAACGGCTTAAATATAACTTGGGAGAATTAAACAACTTTGAAAGCATTGATCGGCACTATTTATTTTTGATAAAACCAGATAAATTTCAAGGTTCAGAGAGTGCAGAGATAATGATTGAAAAGGAGTTTGATTATATTGTTAATATGGTTTCGCAACATACTAATAAGGATCCTAAAAAAATGACAGTGCGAGAGTTTTATTCATTATTAGAATATATTAAAAAAAATGGCAAAAGGCAGAAATCCGATATCGTTTGACAGTTTAGTTGACCCGAATTTTAAACAACAAGTAATTCAAGTATTTGTTGATATTGAAGCTTCGGCAACTAAAAATATTAAACTTATAGAGAAGAGATTCAAGGATATGCAATCTGTTTTATCCAAGGCAGACCCATCTACCGATGGAGGACAGTCTGAAATAGAAAAACTAACCTCTTCGATAAAGAAATTAGAAGCTGAATTAAAGAAACTTAAAACTACTAGGGATGATTCAAAGAAGAGTTTAAGTGAATTAGAAAAGGCAGAAAAAAAATTAACGGAATTACAAAGCAAAGAGGCTTTAAAATTATCCAAGGTTAATGAAAAGATAATAGAGCAAAGAAAAGCAAATAAAGATTTAGCACGTGAAAAGTTAGGTTTAAATAACTTATATCAAACAGAATCGAAAAGGCTAAATGATTTGAGAATTAAATACAAGAATTTAGCTTTATCGCAAGGCGAAAACTCAAAAAGTACTATAAAATTAAAGGCTGAAATAACTGCGCTAGATGCTAAATTAAAAAGAGTGGATGCTTCAGTAGGTCAGTTTCAGCGAAGCGTAGGAAACTACAGCAAAGCAGTAGGGGGGATAAAAAATGCTTTGGGAGCGATCGGAATAACTACGGGATTATTTGCAGTAGTTGAGTTCTTTAAAAATTCGACTAAAATACTTAACGAATTCGAGAAGTCATTTACTACTGTGTTAACACTTCTAGACTCAAAGCAAATAAGTGAATACTCAGATACATTACAAGAGGCATCACTAAATCAAATAAAACTAGGGTTTTCAGTTGAAGATACAAATAAAGCTCTTTTCGATGCTATTTCAGCAGGTATTTCAGCAGCTGATTCAATAACCTTCATGAATCAGGCGTCTATATTAGCTATAGCAGGGAATACTAGTTTGAGTAATTCTGTAACGGGGTTATCAGCTATTATGAACGCTTATAGACTAGATATATCGGAAACAGAACAAGTTGCTGCAGCCTTTTTTTCTGCCCAAAAGTTTGGAGTAACAGATGTGGAAAAACTTTCACAAGCAGTAGGTAAGGTCGCACCAATAGCGAAACAGGCAGGTATCGGATATAAAGAATTATTATCCGGGTTTGCCATATTAACTAAGCAAGGGTTATCTACAGATATAGCAACAACTGCATTAAAGAGTTCAATAACTGCTCTTATTAAGCCCTCAACAGAAGCCCAAAAGAAATTCAAAGAATTAGGTATAGAAACAGGGGCATCTGCATTAAGGGCAAATGGATTCTTTAAAACATTAGTACAGATAAGTCAGGCTGCAGAAAAGGATATTGACGTTTTATCGCAATTAATACCGAGTGTTGAAGCCTTGACGGGAGTTGGAGCGTTGGGTACGGCTCAACTAGAGGAATATCATCAAATATTATCGGTTGTAGCTAATGATTACGGAGAGAATAGCAGTATAGTCAAAGGTTACGAGCAGCAACAAAAGACATTAACACAAACAATCAGTAGATTAGGTGGAGAATGGAAAGCTTATATAATAGACTTAGGCAATGCAACTAGTGCAACAAGTAATTTAAGTAGGGTTGTTGGATTTTTAGCTAATAATCTCAGGACAATAATAAAGGTAATTACAACAGTAACATCTTTACTGTTGGCTTATAAGTTAGTTATATTTGCAATAACTACAGCTAAAGTTATTTACACTACAGCAGTTAAAGCTGCAGCAGTAGCAACTAGAATATTTAATACTGTAATTAAAGATAATCCAATAGGTTTTCTTTTAGGCCTCCTCACTACATTAATTGCTACATTAGGAGTCTTTGCATTTAAAGCTAGAGAAGCAACAAAGGAACAGTCAAATCTAAATAAAGAATTAGAGAAAACAGGTAAAATTGCACAGGCAGATAAAATTAAACAATTATTAAGAGATCTTGGAGTTCTAAAAAAAGAACTAAGAGAAGTTACTAAAGGGATATCAAGAGAAGTTGAAGTATTAGATACATCTTCAGCTAGTCTTATTAAATTAGCAGATAGCATTAAGAATTTAACTAAGGCTGAAATAGATTCAGTAAATACGTTTGTAGAAGAGGCTATATTAGAACTAAAAAGGGATGGAGTTGTGCTCCCAGAAGTTGGGAAAATAATAACAGGAGAATTACCTGAGTCAGTTCAAAAATTACAATCGCTAACTAACATATTGGAATTAATAAAGCAAGAGTTAAAAGAAATAGATAAAATAGATAAAATAGATGTAATTGTTAAGCCTAAATTATCAGAAAAAGAATTTAAATTAGGTAATATAGCAGATGAAGAAGAATTAAGTATTAGCGCAGTAATAATACCATCATTTGATGATAAAGGAGCTATAGATAAGCTTATTCAGGAATATGTTGATGAAATAGATCGTCAACTAAATAAAAAGACATCTGAATTTAAACCTAAATGGGAAGATTATTTATTTAGGGCGTTAGGGTTTAAATCAAGAACCGAAATAGATAAGTTTAAGAAAAACGTACAAGAAATAACTACCATATTAGGGGATGAACTTTCAAAACAATTAGCAATTCAAGAAAAGAATGCAGAGGATAGGATATCTATAACTGAAAAAATGATAGATACCCAGACAAGAAGAGCAGAAGAAGGGTTAGTTAATACATTGGCATTTGAGCAAGGGGAATTAGCTAAGGCAGAATCAGAAAAGTTAAGACTGCAACAACAACAGCAACGATTAGACCAAATAAAATCACTATTTGCGAGCTATGCTAATTATAGCTCTCAGAATGAAGAAAATCCATTAGCAAAAACATTCAGAGATTTTGCATTATTAAAAGCGGCTGCAGCGTCAGTCAAAGTTTTTGCAGAAACAGGTGGAGTGGTTGATGATTTACCGAGAATTAAGGAGGGAACCATATTACAAGGACCATCTCACAAGCAAGGAGGTATTCATCTTATTGCTGAAGGTAAGGAAGGTATTTTTAGTAAAAAAGAAATGGCAAACTTGGGGAAGGACAATTTTTATGCTTTAAAAGGAAAACTAAAAAGTAAGTTTGATTCAAGTCTTTTTGAAAATCAGTCCGTAATGGTTCCAGTGATGGACAGATTAAAAGATCAGGCAATCATTAATAAATTAGATAGTATTGAAAAAACAATAGCCGGCAAAAGGGAGACAGAGACACATTGGGATTCAATTCAACAAATGTTAGTTGAGAAAATCAGAGAAAAAGGAAGGGTAGTTACTAATTACAGGAAAATATGATAACGCCTAAATTTAAAATTAATGGTCAGGTTGTTGAAGGTGTTCGCAATTGGAAAGGCATTGAAGTAAATGCTTCTTTCGATGAAACTTCAGAGCAGGAAATCAATATTGATTCTTTGGAACTAGTAAGAGAGGCAAGAAATGCAATTAACAATTGGTTTAACGGTGGATTAGATGGTTCCTTCCCTGGAATACTTGAAGCACCTACCTTAGACATAGAACTGATAGAAGGTTCAACTCAGAATATTTTTAGCGGTTATATTGATATGGTTGAAGAGTTCAATCAAGGTGCAGTTCAAAATGTGGTTAAGATAAAAAAACGAAAAGGTTCGGATTGGATAAATGATAGAGCTCAAGGATTTTCATTCAGATACCTTCAGGAAATCGGGGTTATAAAGTCTAGTGATTTTGTAAATGTTCCCTATATCATAAATTACATTCCTGATTACACTCAAACAGCATTACTAAGTATAAGTGTATTCGTTTTAGGAAAGGAAATATATCAAGCAACGAAGGATTTGTCAACTTATATAGCTGATGCAATAGGTGGCCTCACGGGACCTATCGTAAGTGCCATAAAAATAGCTTTACAGCTTGTTTATTTAGTGTCGTTAAGTTTTGCTATTTTCACAATGATTGAGCAGATAATAGCCTCTTTGATTAGCCCTAAAAGAAATCATAAAGGGATATTAGTAAAAACATTATTAAACAGAGGAGCAGAGCATATAGGATTAAGTTTCCAAAGTTCAATATTTGATTCTTATCCTTATAGTAATTTGGTTTATTTGCCGATTAAGGATAAAAAAGGAGGATCAAGCGGAGAAACAGGGGTTCCTTCAATTAGTGGTCCAGCGAATACCTACGGTGATTTATTGTTGATGTTAAAGGAAATGTTTGCAGCAAAAATAAACATTGAGAATGATGTCATTAAGATGGAGCGATGGGATAAATTCAAAAGACGTTCAGGTTTTGTTATTCCACACACTTTACAAGCAAATGAAAATAGAACTTTCAACACAGAGGATTTTAAAGCAAATACTTTAATAGCTTTTGTTTTCGACACTCAAGATCAAAATACTTTAGACAATTTCGGAGGTACCAATTTTCAGGTAATAATGCAGCCTAAATATTTCATCAATAAAGATGCTGTTTTAATGAAGAATTTGGAAAGTGTAAGGATCCCATGCGCGCTTGCGACAAGAAAGGATTCATTGACCGATGTAGAAAAAACAATAAAAACTCTTGCAGGCATAGCTGATGATTTAATGGGTTTGGTTGGAAACAATAAAAACCTAGCCGGGAAAATCGAAGGTAGGATAGGGAACATGAATTTATCGAGTGATCTTGTCGGAACGCCCAAACTTTTGATTTTAAACGATGGTAAATTGCCTACGGATTACAGGAGTAGTTTCAATGCAAAAAAGTTATGGAATGACTTCTTAATTATTAACTCATTCATTAGCCATGGAGGCATTCATAATCAGTGGGAAAAATATAATGGAATAAAAATTGATTTTAGATTTGAGGATTTTGTATCTTTGATTGAAAATAATGAATGTGTAACAGAAGATGGGAAGGATGCTAAGATTGATAAATTATCATGGAGTTTCGATCAAAGCACTGCAATCATTGATTATAGAGTAAACGAACAATATACTTTGAACTTAGAAGAAAAATTCAATGAGCCAGCTTGATAAGATAATTAAATTAGGATTAGACGTTAAAGCGATGTTGAAGGAGACGGAAAAAAGCTATAATGAAGCAAGAAAAGATATGCCGGAAAGTGTAAGAGCGTATTTCGATAAAACTGTGTCAGATGCAAAAAAAGGGAAGATAACAAGGTCTGATATTGCTGACGTGGTTAAGAAGTTTACAGAGATGCATAACAAAAAATAAAATATTACGTATATTAAATTAATCGGACGTTGAAGTGCAGGTGTCCTTACTGTAAAAAAGATGTTAGAAATCTTAATTAGGACATACGAATCAGAGTTCAAAGCAGGAACGACCTCATACTACAGAGGTAATGTTGGCGATAAAATCACAGAGACAATATTATTTGATGTTTTCTGGAATTGGGAATCTTCAGATAACAATCTTGCTACTTATTCAGAAGATGGTACATATGGTTATTTAGAGCGTGAATCAGGATCATGGTTAGACGATAACTTCGCAGTAGGTGACAATATTAGTGTCATACCTAATAAGGACATACCCGTAGAATATCTTTATACGATTATAAATGTAATTAACGAAAAAAAACTACTGCTTAACATCCCAACTCCTGCAATAGTTGGAGATCACACTAAAATGGTTGTTTCAGGAACTTCAATAGTTGATACTGTTAATTTCTTCTTAAATCAAATAGAAAATAACGATGCAGAAAACTATTCTTCATTAATAGACAATTCAGTTTTAAGGTTATTTGTTTCTGGAGTTAGTCCGATTGTTACATCTTGGACAGCGTTTGATTTCACAGGTTTTTTGTCAGGTTATCTAATTGACTCAGCAAGAATAAAAGGGGTTCAAAATGTCAATTATAGACAAAGATTTGAAATTGAAATAGTATATATAATAGGCCCATTTTTTGATTCTTTGTCAGGGATAAAAAACCTCTTGCCTCCGGACTACTTTTTAAATGAAGCATGTTTAACTGATGTTTTTAAAATAGAGGCCTTATTAGATCAATTCGACATTAACTCAAGCAAAGGAGAAAGTGAAATATCACTAAAGAGGATAGGAAATTCAGGATGGTATAATGAAAACTTCAATGGGAACTTGACTCAATATAGTTCAAGCATAGCGTATGAAGATGTATTGACATCGGATGCAGTAAATGAGCTAAATGTAAGGCAGGATACTAAGATAATTATAACTCTTACAAGCGACAACGGAAGCTTTGTCAACAATCAGACTTTTTTTAGACTCAACTTCGGATATATTCCCGTTAATGATTCCCAATACAAAGAATTAGGAACTAAATATTTTGATAATATATTATTCGATTCGGGATATCAAGGTTTAATAAGAAAAGTCGGTGATGCTTCAATCGATTCTGATGAATATTTACTTCGAGGTTATGGATTATCAGACGTTGAGGCTATTTATGTTTCACCTTCAGAAATAAGAATAGAAGCGATATACAAGGTTGATTCAACAATCACATCTTTAATTTCGGGATTGGATTCGGAAAATAGAAATTACTTTTTAATCGCAAGCGTTGAGGACCACTCTTTGTCTTTAGATTCAAGCGATAGAACGACATTATTGTGTGATGTAAATGAATTCTCTACTAGTGTAGATGATGCGACATTATTAGACGGCAACACAAAGATATACGAGCATCCTGCAAATATAGGAGGGATTGGAACATTTGACTATAAAGGTTGGGTTGAAGATGGTATATTGACGGAAACAGATTTTTATGTAGACATCGCAAAAGATACTTTATTAGACTCTGCAGAGGTTGTTATTGTTGCTGAAAATTCTGTTACAGGTGAGAGTTTTGACTTAGAGAGTCTTCAGTTCACGCCTAATTCATTTCCATATACTGATACATACGAAGTTCAGATAACAAGCACCAGGGGGTTTAGATTAAATCCTGCAAGCCAATTTCAAGTAATAAGCTTTGAAAGGAATCCTGCAAGCGATATTGGAACAAAGAGATATTATAAGGTATTATATCCTTTAAAATTAAGGTGGGAAGATTGGTTAAGGCAAATTGCTAGTAATTATTTTTTTGATTCAAGTAAGTTGAATAATGGCTTAAATAAGGATTGGGTAAATTACTCAATGATTGGAGACTGGAATGTTTACTTCAAATTCAAAGCCGACTGCACAACCGATGAAGGAACTACTAACTTTGAAATTGTTTCTTTGATTGATATTTACGATTATGAATTAGATGCTGAAGTGACTCCTAAGTTTGTCGGTAAAATTGAAACACTTGATGGCATGGTAAGTCTCGGAGTTGGAGATAATGCAGAAATATTAAATGATCGAAACACTCAAATAGTAGCAACATTTACAAGTACAGATATAATTACAGCATTAGAATCAAGCATATACGGAATAATTGAATTAGAAATATATCAGAGTGGTGAATTTGCAATAAATCAACTGTCGAGCATGAGGACTTCTGCGATAGGAAATCCTTTAATTCCATTGGCAGGTGAAAGTTTCGCAAAGGTTACAAAAGTAGACGATTATAATATTACTGTTGAATGTGATGTTGACTATACTTTATTATCAGGAAATGAATTTAAGATATCTGCAAGAATTGGCAGTAAAACAAATACTCCTTTATTTATTGAAGGAAAAACCACCACGACTGGAGATTTAAAAACCACCACTACTGGAGATATAAAAACGATAGCATAATTAAAAATTAAAGATATGACACAAATAAACCAATACATCAATCAAGCTGCAGTTATAAAAGACACAGACTTATTCGATAGTGATGTTGATATGGGCTTAGGAGTTTTTGAATCTCAAAAAGTTCCAGCTAATATTTTGCAAGAGTACGTGCTCGGCTCTGGATCTGAGAATTTCTTAACTAAGCGAGGCGCGGGAGGTGTGGGGATATCTGATAGTATTATCCAAGACGCAGGTTCAAACATAGGTATTGGCGTAGCTCCATCTGCGGGCATACTCTTCTACATGTTCAACACGTCAAACGATAATTCCAACACGGCTGTATTCAATACTCAAAATACCGTAAATGCCCCCGAAACATCTGTGGGGCTGTCAGTCGCTAATTCGAATTCAGGCGGTGCTGACACACTAGGGATTAATGTAATCGCGGCGAACTTTGGCAGTGGCAGTGCGTATATAGGGAGATTTCAAGACGGCTCAGAAGGTTTAGGCAAAGTATTGACAGACATTGACGGCTCAGGGACTGCGACTTGGCAAACAGCTAGTGGCGGTAGTAACATATACTCGGCAAACGGAGTATTGACATCTGATAGGGTCGTAGGCGTAGGTGCTTACCGACTATCATTTGACGATGTCTACGTGTTCGGAACGACGCACCCTGTATATGCTAATAAGGTCGGGGTTAACACGCTGACCCCATCAGCGGTTTTATCGGTCAAAGGACTAGGGACTACTAGTGCAACTTATGCGGCAGCTTTTGAAAACAGCATAGGAACTAATTTATTTCAGATACTAGATAACGGAGACATTGGGGGCGTTAGAATATCTAGCAATAGAGGTGGCTCTGACAATTTGACATTTGGGGTTAACGCTGGTAATAGTTTAAATTTAAGCTCTAACTCTAACGTACTACTAGGTAGTGGCTCGGGTAGCTCTATATCCTCCGCAACTACTAACATAGGCGTAGGATCACTTACTTTAGCAGCCGTGACAACAGCACCCGAAAACGTGGCGGTGGGGCACGGAGCATGTCAAAACATAACTAACTCGGGTAACACTGGTATAGGATATGCAGCTTGTGCGGGATCAGGCGGAAACGGCTATGAGAACGTAGCGATCGGTAACAGGGCACTAGTAGGATTTAGTAGTGGTCACTCTAACGTAGTGGTAGGGGCGAGATCTGGAACGGGCATAACTACGGGCTTTCAAAATGTAATAATAGGCTCAAACACTGGCAACTTATTAACAACGCAGAGCAACCAATTAATAATAGATGTAACAAACACTGCAACCCCGTTACTACAGGGAGATTTTAGCGCGCGCACGTTAATAATTAACGGTGACTTTGCAGCTACGGGAACAGTAGTAAACTTTGCAAACTTGCCTACATCCTCAGCGGGGCTAATCGCAGGTGATATATGGAATAATTCAGGAATTATTAATATAGTATAAAAATTAGAAATTATGTATAAAATATTAACAGAAGTAAAAACAGCAATGGGTATAAACATACCTACTGGCGCAGTAGCCGAGTTCAAACCTCATTTTGATTTCGGTCAAAAATTAAGTGTTCCTTTCGAGTATAGGTTTTACCTTTCACGAGAAGCACTCGAAGCCAAGGAGTCACAGATACCCGTTATTCGACCTAGTTCTATAACTGAGGAGAAGCCTAGAGGCGAAGTCTACACATGCGACGTTAAGGAATACTCTCAAGAAGACTATAACATCCTTACAAACGCTAAGATAGTTTCAGATCTTCTCGAACTGTTATCCGCTGAATTTGGAGAAGGCAACGTGGTTTGGGAATCTTAGATTTTTGCTTAACTTGTGGTTTTAATTTTAACTAAAATTCAAATATTATGCAAAAAGATTTAAACGTAGTTATCTTAGACATAGACGGAAAGCCTATGAAAAACGAGGAAGGTAAAGAAACGACAGTTAAAGACGCGGTTGTATCTTCTCTAAAAACTCGTCTTAGATCCGACGACGAAAACAGTAATATGTTCCAGTTATTCGAGATAGCCATGAAAGTAAACGTGAAAACTAAGTGTGAACTTACAGCCGAGGAAATCGCTATTATCAAAAAAAGGGTTAATTCAATGTTTTTCCCAGAAGTAGTAGGCAGGGTTTATGAGGCTTTAGAAAAATAATATGATAACAATACCAAATACCGGAATATCCCATAATCTTATTGGGATGAGAACAAGGGCTACTATTGCGCTTGCAAATGTAACCAAGATAGAATCTATTGAATCAAGAGGGTTTAAAGATTGCTGTTATGGTATTTTGGTATTATCGGATGGGACAGACGATACTTATAAGAATGATGAATCAGGGTTTTTATTCACGAAAAATACTAACTCTGATTCATTTGATTTAAAGCTTATACGTGGCGCAGGTGGAATAGGAAATGAATGGGATTTAAACGATGATACTTATGGCACTTTCTTTGATTTTGGAGATTTGCCATTTAGTAGATATAAAGGGTATCGTTTAAAGTGGTCCAATGTGTATAATTTGCACGGTGTAGGGATTTACACAATTCAGGTATCAGGAACTTTTATTGGACAGCCTCAAACGTTTACTACAAGCTCTTATGTGTTAAAACAGTTCAGTTATGATATAGCCGACAAAACAATAAGAGTTGATTCAATTATGAACGGATATCTAGGAACTAATAAATTTGACTATTCAAATTGCCAATGGTTCGATTCTATACGTTTTAACGGATTCTTTGGTAACAGAAACCCAGAACATCAACTTGATAATGTTGTGTACGCAAATCGCTCTATTCAGCAAGTGAGGGATGAACTAATAAACACTTATAAATTGCAAAGTGGTATTATACCTTATTGTGTGAGTGGTGTGTTAATAGATTATCATTTTATGGCTGATCAATTGTTTATTTCAGATTACAATAGAAATAATCATCAATATAATTACAAAGAAACTCCTGTAATATTAGAAGGCAATGATGAACCAAGTTATAATTCAGGAAGTAGGTATGTTCGATTGAATTACACTTTCAAAGATAGAATTCAGGATAAAATAAAAGAAACAGTATGATACGTATTTGGCGTGATGAAAATATGATTTATTTTAAAGATGCGATTAAAAAACCTCGCTCTTTTCCTGTTGGTTCTATTATAATGGAAACCCCTGACGGCTATCAATTAGGATTTGTAAATGTAAATCAAGAATCTAAATATGTTATAGGAACTTATCCGTGGGATAGTATTTTAAATGAGTCAGGATTATCAGATGTAGATTATGAAGCTACAGTTAAGAGATTAAATAATTTATTGGATGATCCAAATTTCACATTTACAAATGGATCACTAAATGTAAATGCTGCAGTGACTAGCCCTCTAGACCTTGACGGGCGGCTGCAAATATCGTCACAATCGACATTAATAGAATACTCACACATTTACGATAAAATACCCGACTTAAAAACAGAGGTAGGAACAGGCACAAGCGTACACGTTTCTAATGAATTAGGCTCAGGTGTTACAGGTGTAAAAATGCAAGTAACAGCAGGGCAGTATATGATCCGTGAGGGTAATATGGCCTTGCATTACAATAAAGGAAAGACACAAAGATTTGAATGTACGACTCAGGATTTTCAACTAGAAGAAGGGTTTATTAAAAGAATAGGGTATTTTTCAAGTTCTATAGTTGCCCCGTATGATACTCTGTACGATGGTATGTGGTTTGAGTCTAATGGTGAAGATATGGAGTATTACCTAGTTTTAAGTAGATTAGGTGTTGAGGTTCTAAGACAACCTCGCAGTGCCTGGATCGATAAGCTTGACGGAACAGGACCAAGCGGTCTTACCATTGACTTTTCATCCTTTATGATTCTTGATGGCTTGTTCGTTTGGCTAGGAGGAAAGGGAGCAGCTTACAGAATCGCTGTTAACAATCAACTAATAAAAGTTTTCGATTACGCCCATGCAGGAACAGTGAAGGGGTTAATAATGAACTCACCTAACCAACCTATAAGATACGAGATAAGAGGGTTAGCGGGTGCGGTAGGCGTTGGAACGTTATACGATATATGCGCGCAATGCTCTACACAAGGGGCGTTGGACAGCACAGGGTTACCTCGTGCGGTTGATTTGGACGGGGATAACATAAGGGCTAATGGCATAAGCGTTTTTTATGCGATTTGTGGCGTGCGAATCTCACAAGCAAGGCGCAATCAAATAGCCAATATAATAAGTTTCAGTGCGTCTGCTATTACAAATGATGCATTCAGGATAGTATTATTGAAAAACCCTACAGTAGCAGGGGTGGTGAACTGGACACCTTATAGTCCTTATTCAGCGATAGAGGTTTTTTATGGAGACATTGTAGGCAATCCTAGCACCAACGCCGTTACTTTTACTGACGATCAAAAAATACAATCGTTTAGCGCTAGCTCGCAAAGCGGACAGGCTATACTTAGTTTAGAGGATGTTTTATTTCAATTAACAAGAGGAGTCGACGGAACTAGCGACATTTATATATTAGCAGCTAGCCCAGCAACAATAAACATGAGAATAACGGGAGGTATCAACTTAATAGAGAGAATATAATGGCACTTATAACAATCATAAATTATCCCTACTCAATTGAGTTTGACGCAGGGGACCTCAGCATAGAGTTCGACTATACATATAACGGTAGCATGAATAAGGCTTGTATAGCGAATGTGTGGCATAAGTATGACGATAGCGGCGACTATGTTAGAATAGTAAGGTCTGACGGGCTTATTTTAGCGCCGATAACTTTCGATCTTGTAGACTCCGTAGACGGTGAGCCAGTCAACAGTAATGCCGAATTAGTAGAGAAAATAAATATAATGCTAAGAACAAGATCATGATAAATCTATTATACATATCGTCTTTTCTATTCGCATTATACGTGCTTTATATCCGTGTTGAGTTTGGTGTGCAGAAGTCAATATCGTGGTCCTTTACTATACTTCCTAGAACTGAGAGATGGATGTTTAGGGGTGTTATTTGGCTTCTTTGTAGTGCTATAATTTCGTTCTATGAATATAGTTCTTTTTTCGTCGCTTCGGGTATATTGCTTTCTTTAGTCGGTTTGTTCGCAGAAATAAAAACAGCTTGGAAAAAGGTTATACATATGATAGGAGCAGTAGGAGGTATTTTATCGGCTTATGCAGGCGTTTATTTATGTGACAATATACTAGGATTGCAAGCACTGTTAATTACAATCGTAGCTTCCTTATTAGTATATATATTTAAGGATAAAAACAATATAGTATGGAGTGATGAAATAATATGCTTCATAGTAGTAATAATTAGTTTAATATTAATAAGTAATTTTCATGGAAGTATTTAACTATGTTGCAGGCGTTTTGGTAGTTGGTTTGATAATTTGGCTTTTAAAAGTTTATAAGGATGGTGTTACCACAATAGATTTACATGAAGTGAAAACGGTTATTCATAAACGCATCGACAATATGGAAAAGGAAATAAATTCATTTAATATAAGCTTATCTGGAGTTGAAAAGGATGTAGTAAATAATAAGAAACTTCACGACCAGACTTTGACGAATATCGAAAAAGAAATGTCAGAAATAAAGGCTAACACTAAGTTCATAATTGAAAAATTGATACCATGAAAAGGATACAGTTAACAAAGAATTTCTATTTGGATGAGTATATCCCTGAAGCGATTTACAGAGCATACCAGAGCAGACCTCATTTATTAATAGGAATGTTGGATAAACAACAGGTTGAAAGTGACCAAATGTTGCGTGATCATTTAGGGCCTGTTACTATTAACAACTGGTGGACAGGTGACAACAGAGATCAATCAGGGATAAGAGTTCCAGGACAGTCTTATTATTCTATTACTTCAGGTCACTCATTCGGACATGCTTCAGATAAGATATTTAAAGACGTATCAGCAGAATATGCAAGAGAATTTATAAAAAAGAACTGGCAAAGTTTAGGAATAACAGAAATAGAACTTGGGACAAGTTGGGTTCACTCAGGTAATAGATGGTACCCAAACCAAAAAGAATTAATAATGTATGAACCATGATAATTATAGCTATGAAAATTTTAAAAGGAATAATCAAAAATGTAGTTCCATTCATAAAGGGTGGAATAAGCAATTTGCCAATTGGCAACGTTATACAGGAAATCAGAACAAACAAAGAGGATCCCACAACAGGGGCGGGAAAGTTAAGCAAAAACAGAATGGCCGGATATATTGTATCAGGTGTAATTACTATTCTTATTATGTTTGATGTGATAGATTTGAACACTTTTGTAACTGTAGTTGACAAGTTGGTATTATTAATTGACAAGATTATGCTATTATAAAGAGTTTTCGATTACCTCTTCTTGTAGCTAAGGGCGTATTTCTTCGGATTTATGCCCTTTTTTGTGTATATATTAAAAATATTACATTAAATATTTGGTATTATATTATATTATTAATAGATTTACATATAGTTATTAATTAAAAAAACGGAAATTATGAAAACAACTTTAGATCAAATCAGAAAAACAGGTTACGGACATTATGAATTGACGATAACTTATTCAAATGGCAAAACCTACAAATGTGTAACAACTGATACTCAAACGATAGATGATTATCGTAGTGAATCCTTTTCAGTAGCTGAAGAAAAAGCTATTAAAAGAGCTGAAAAGGCACTAATTAGACAAGTAAAAAGAGCTAATAAGTTAAGGTAAATATTATGAAAATATATAAAAGTCAAGTCGGGGAGATTGTTCCCATTTACAGAACTAACTATCAGGTGAAAAAAGTTCAAATAACCTGCTCTAATGATTCAGTTAAATTCATACGTAAGATTTGGTCAGAGCAATTGAATTACATTGAAGATATGATTTTGTTGCCTTTGAATAGGAACAATAACACCATCGGATGGATAAAACTTTCATCTGGTGGAACTGCGGGAACAATTTGCGATGTTAAAGTTATATTTCAAATATTGCTTAATTGCAATGCTTCTGCTTTTATTTTATTTCACAATCATCCGTCTGGGAATCTACAACCAAGCAAGGCAGATATTGAAATCACAAAAAAAATTAAAAAAGCTTCTGAATTGTTAGACATTAAGATGCTTGACAATGTTATTATAACAGAGGAGAAATATTATTCATTTGCAGACGAAAGTATTTTATAAATTAAAAAGGAAATTATGAGCTTAAAATCTAAAGTAAAATTATCATTCATACAAGCTGATTTGACAGATGTTGCAATTCTAATGTTAGACAGAAATCTAATAGAGGGATATTCTATTAATCAAATCAGCGTAGGAGATTACGAATTAGTAATTGAATATATTTATCAATTCAAAGCTGGAGAAGTAGATTATTCTGTTCGCGAAGGTTCACCGTATATTAGTTTAGATCAATCTTATTTTGAGTTAAAAAAATGGGAGGTTGTTGATGAAAGCGGAGAAGATCAAAAACATCAATTCAAGTTAGATATTAAAAAATTAGAGAATTATTTTAACAATTAAAAACGGATAAAATGAAGTACTTAAAAATTAAAAACGATGGCTTACTAGATGTAAGATTAATCTCCCTAATGGGAGGAACCACAAAAGCAGATGATAAGTTTAAAATTGGTCAGTTTGGAACCGGTCTTAAATACACTTTGTCATATCTTTTAAGAAATAATCTTGATTTCAAGATATTCATAGGAGGTGAAGAGCAGAAAATCACAATTATACAAGACACAGTTAGAGATACTACGTTTGAAATAATTTGTATAAATGGAGAGAAAACGAGTATCACTACAAACATGGGTAAGGAGTGGGAAGCATGGATGATAATAAGAGAGCTTTGGTGTAATGCATTAGACGAAGAAAACGGTAATTATTCTGTTGTGGAATCTGAAAATATTATTCCAGAAAAACACACAACTGAGTATTATATTCAATTAACGAGCGACATTCAGAAGGTGTGGGATAATTGGCATACATTATTTTTGCATGAACAAAATCCAATCTTTGAAAATGATAAGTTTGCTTTATATGATGGAGGCGACAAGCTAAGGATTTACAAGAATGGCGTTTTAATTAAAAAATTTGATCATAAGGGAATATTTGCATATGATATTAAAAATGCAACAATAAATGAAATGAGAGAATTCAATGGTGGTATAGCCTGTGAAATATCTTATATATTACCCTACATGAATGAAAATGCAATTAATATATTCCTTAATAACATTAAGGGAACTTTCGAGGAGCAAATGGATTACAATTGGGGAACTTCTGTTTTTAACGACGACTGGAAGAAAGCAATAGGAAACTCAAAATTCATAGATTATGATACATACAAGCGCATATTAGACAAGAATCCTGAAATATCAGAACAGCCAATTATACAAGTTCCACGAGGATTATTTGAGAAGCTTATTAAATACTTTCCATCAATATCTATGCTAAGGGGTAGTAGTTATGTGAACTCATTTTATGAAACATATTCAAGCGACTTATTACAAAGAGTTGAAGTATGTAGAGGATTACTTGAAATGGCAGGATATTATTTAGATCCTCAATTGAAAATCATAATAGGAGTTTTTGGAAATACAAATGTTATCGCACAAGTAGATTTGTATGAAAAAGAAATAAGATTATCTCAAGACTTGGAAGTTAAGTCTGATTTTGATTTAATGTATGCTTTAGTCGAAGAAAACGAGCATTTTAGAACAGGGTTTAACGACTTAACTAGAAATTTTCAGACGCACTTTATAGAATTATATACTAATCTACTGTTAAAGAGAAGTAATGTTTCTACAAATAAGCTTAATTAATTAACACAAAAGTTGTATTTAATATTAAATAATTGTAGTTTTAAAAAATAAAAATGGAAGTTGCGAGATTCACATATAAGTATTATATTCACAGTTCTTACTCGTTAATAATTTCCGTTTTTGACAGAGCCAAGGGGGTGATCCTAGATTGCCCCTTTTTTTTAACCTTAAAAAATAAAAGATGGAATTAAAAATCGAACAAGCAATCAAGGATTATAACGAGATTCACAGAAAACACTCAGAGCCACGTATGACTAAAAAAAGATTAGGGATGCTTGCTATGCCTGAAAGGAACATTGCAAACGCTGAGAGTCTATTATTTCGGCTTACGAAAGGAAGAGTTGATAAGATAGAAATTGAACTGGTTCCTAAGATTTGTGAGAGTCTTAAAATCGATGCAAATTATTTATTTAATATTTAATAAAAAACGGAAATTATGAAAGAAAAATTAAAAGATTACGATCAAAGTAAGGTAGATATATTTATTTCCTACCTGAAAACTTTAGAGGAAGAAAAAAGTAATGATGGCAAGATTGTCAATTATTGGGTTAAGAATATTACCGAAGATCAATTTATAAATGCGTTTAAAAAAGTATATGAAACGGGATTATTTATAGATGGTGATTCTGTTACATTGACTTATAGAAAGAAGCTAGTAATTACTTATGATTATCATGCTTATAAGAATAAAATAATTCACACATACCCTGATACGAAGTTTGATTTTCAAATAGTTTATGAAGGTGATTTGTTTTCGTTTAAAAAAGAATCTGGGAAAGTCGTATATTCTCACACAATGGCAAATCCATTTAAAATTGACAAAAAGATTGTTGGAGGCTATGGCATTGTTAAAAATATACGAGGGGAATTTATTGAGATATTAACAAAGGCTGATATTGATAAGATGCAAAATACTTCGAAGATGCAAAATATATGGAACGCCTGGTATGATAGAATGGTTCTTAAAAGTATAATTAAGCGTATATGCTCAACTCACTTCCACGATATTACAAAATCTATAGACGTTATCGACAATGAAACAAACGAGCCTGAGAACGCTTCTATTGACGTATTAATTCAAGACGAAATATCCAACGCTGAAACAGTTGATCAGATAGAATTAATATATAAGGCAAATATTTCGGGTATAGAAAACAAAAACGCCTTTATTAACCTTTGCAAAGAACGAAAAGATGAGTTAATTAAAAAAGAAGTGGAGGGATTAAAATGATACATTATCACGAAGTAGAACAATGCTCTGAAGAGTGGTTTGAATTACGTAAGAGGAAATTAACTGGATCAAATGCCACGGCTATCGGAGCAAATGGAGCAGGGTTAATTACATACTGTAGGCAATTGGCTATTGAGGTTGTTGGTGTTAAAAAAGAACATTATACAAATGCTGATATTGAGAGAGGAAAAGAATATGAGTCTATTGCATGTTCAGCATATGAATTAGAAAAAGGGGTTATTGTTAATCATGTTGGATTTATAACAAATGATGATTTTAATAATGTTGGGATTTCTCCTGATGGATTGGTAGGACTAGATGGGGGTATTGAAATAAAAGCAAAAAATAATGAAAAACATTTTGCTCTAATAACAGGAGATGAAAAAGAAATACCAGACAATCAGATTCAAATGACATTATTTGTTACAGGTCGTAAATGGTGGGACTTTGTTAGCTATAATCCAAATTTCTCGAAACCTTTATTTATTAAGCGGATTTATCCTGATCCAAAGTATTTTGAAAAACTTAAATTAGGTTTTGCAAATGGGAATAAGTTAATAGATGAATATATTAAGCTTTATAATAAGTTTTAATTAAAAAAACGGAAAAATGTCAAAGAAAATAATTGAAATAATAATAAAGAGAGAATTCGTAAAGGAAAAGGATATAATACCTTTAGTGATGGAATTTCATCAACTGCAGGAATGGCTAAAAAAAAATATGCCTAAAGTAAAATCATCCATAAAAATCACTGACGATGAAGTATGATACCATCATAGCAATTGACCCGGGAATTTCTAACGGAGGATTAACAGTTTTAAGAGACGGAAAGTTGACTTGTTATAAGTTATCCAAACTTAAAGACTTCACCGATCTAAAGGATGTTCTGATGCGTTACAAAGAGATATCTGATAATCCTATTTGCTTTATAGAAGATGTTGGAAATCTGAGACCTTCTGATTTAGTCGATTTCAAAGCCTATAATATTCAAAAATTAGGCCGACATGTTGAAATGTTGAAAAATATAATGCATTTTATCGGAATACCATTTGTAATGGTCCATGCAAAATCATGGCAATCGTATTTGAAGCTCAAAGGACCCAAAGGCGAAACAGATACAGATAGGAAAAACAGATATAAGACTGCAGCAGGAATTTACTTCAAGACTGTAAAGCCCACTCTATGGAATGCTGATGCATTACTTATATTGGTGTTTGGATTTAGAAAGGTTAATCAAGAACCTGATTGGGTGGAGGATCGTATATGTCGGAACTAGCTATTCAAGGCAGAATAAATCAGAAAGGCCAATTTATCACAAACGACAACGGCAAGCTGCATGAGTTTTTTGGGCAGAATAAAGGCCGTACAGCGATTATGAGAGTCGAAGCATACATTCCTAACACTAGAAGCGAAATGAAGGGGTATTACTATGGGAAAATAGTTCACGACCTTCAGCAAATATTTCTTGAAACAGGAGTAAGCGCAACAATTGGAGAATGTGATTTATGGCTGCGCTCTAAATTGCCCTGTATGTACAAACAAATCTCTCTTAAAAGTGCTGAATCAGAAATAATGGATACTGAAGAATTATCAAAAGATCAATGGATGATGTTAATTGATAGATCAACTCAGTTAGTAGCAGAAACATTTAAATATATCATATAATGGACAGATCAAATTTTGAATTAAAAAAGGTGAAGTTCCTGAATGGAGTACTTCATGCGAATTACAAATCCGTAAAAGCGAATGGAGGTGAAAGTTATGAAGAGAATTGCGAAATGCAATCGACTTTATTCCCTCACTCGGACTTGACTAATCAGTTAGACAAGTTGAAGCCTTTAATGGCTCAATGTATGGGTTTTACTACCTTGACAACAGTTTTGAAAAGTTTGAAAACAAAAAAACAGCAAGATGCTTATGAGACACTTGAAGAGGTAATCAATAAAGACATTAAGCTGAAAGTGGACAACTTCACATGTACAGGTATTGCAATTAGTGGGCGTGATGAATCAATAAATGTTATTTTGACAGGAACGTATAAGAATCCTGCCGGTACCGTTACATCACAAAACACTCCTAAAATGCGATTATCTTCGGAAGTTTACGGTTTTGAGGAAGAGCTTGAGAAAATTGTTGAAATTCTCGAAGATGAAACATATCAGTTTCTTTTTGAGCAAAAACAAGCACAAGCAGTTCTTGATTTTAATGGAAATGCAGAGGCTTAAAATCTCAACAAAAGAAGAGTACCTTGCAATGAAAGTCGCAGGCTACGAACCCTTGGGTGACATATCTGTTGATATAGATATGCACATTCGGGTTGCTTTAATAAAGGAAAAATTTCCTAAAGCTTCAGGCGCAAACGATGTAAAGTTTTACAAGTGGGCGTTTGAAGTAAAAGGAGATATTTGCGAGGAGACTGGAATATGGTTACGATCATATCAATCTTGCTTTGTTTCTCACATACTTTCAAAAGGTGCTTATACTGAAATGCGGTATGATTTAAGGAATGTTAATATCCTTTGCCTACTATCTCATAGCCTTTGGGAATTCGGAACGATACAAGAGAAGCAAACAATGAAAATATGGGAACCTAACCAGGCGACTATATTTATACTAAAAAAAGATTATAACGATTTAAGAAATAACAGATTTTAAAAACGGAAACAATGGAAAAGAATTTAGATTACAAAGTATTATACCTTTCAGAATCAGAGGTAACAAAAGGACTTACAAATGATTTAAACGTTACTTTATCGGATAACAATATCCTTAGAGATAAGTTCAATAGTCAAGTGGATGCTACTAATATATTGCATATAAATCTTCAAGAATCCGAGCGTATAATTATGCAGATGGAAGAAGATTTTAAAGAACTCACCAAAGATATTTTGATTGAAGAGAGGTTTTTAAAGCTGTGTGATTTGGTTTTAAACTCAAGTACTTGGGTTGAAGCAAAGAAATTAATTCAAAAACTAAAAGAAAAAAGAGCAACAATTTGACGATAAACTGCAATTACCACACTGTCTCTTAAACTGACGGCCAACGTTGAAGCTATGACCAGTAAAGGATTACGGGGCGATGCACTGTCAACCGATACAAAACTGGATGCGAGCTACAACGTTGGATTAATCACTAAAACCTTTATTGGTTATAGGTTGTGTTAGCGTTTCGTTATTTATTTTAAATCAATTAATTACAAAATATGAAAACAAAGAAATTAATACCAATGACCCAGTTTATTTTAGATATTGACTGGATGACAACTAAAGAGTTTTGCGATAATTACCAAGTACCTCACCCTGTTTTTACAGGCGAAATAAAAAGTTCGGCCGACCAATTTTTGCAAGTAGATGCTATTAAACAAAAAATGTTTGTTGAATACGCAAAGTTTTTGAATACTGATTTGCGTGAAGATATGTTTGTTGGCGATA